>Ga0315907_10000011_pt1 | contig 273032 bp, 263 predicted proteins | sample LakEriMetagenome_3_FD_203525 | JGI IMG/M metagenome (GOLD analysis project Ga0315907, IMG submission 203525) | Freshwater fungal communities from buoy surface, Lake Erie, Ohio, United States - Buoy 12 MA123 | ecosystem: Environmental > Aquatic > Freshwater > Lake > Lake biofilm | place: USA...
CGTTGTGGAATTCTAATCTCTCCATTTCAAGGGACAGCTTTGATGGGTCGTAATCACCGTCAATGATGATTTCTTCCGATTCGAATTTCCCGTGCTCTTCGCTTACCAGGCTATTTGCCGAGAGCCTCGTGACGCTAGCATCTGGGCAGTTCTCAGATTTGAGGCAAAGTGTGTCAACTTCCTCGTCGTCCACGAAGATCCAGCCAGATACGACGCCTGTTATGGTAGAACAGTCCTCCTGAAACACTTCTTCGTCGACGCCGGTTTCAATTGCTTCTTGGGCCTCATCTTCACTGACCTCGAGATAATCAACTCGCACATAGCGCCCATAGAATTTTAACTTCTTTGTCATTCGGCCAATCCTGCATCCCTTCAACATAAGGAGATTGCCACGCCAATCGGTGGCAATCAATTGCGATTATTTATCTAGCTTAGACACACCAAATCCCGTTGCCAGACCCCCAGATCGGTTGGACCCGTCACACACAAACCAGCGTATGTGTGTGACGGAGAAGCGGGAGCATGGCTCGATATGTGGCATATTTCAGGGTCTCGACTGAAAAGCAGGGTAAGTCGGGCCTTGGCCTTGCCGCACAGCACTCTCTGATTGAACGTTTCCTATCAGACGGTGATGAAGTGATCGCCGAATATGTCGAGATCCAGTCGGGTAAGAATGACGAGAGGGTTGAGCTATGGAAAGCCATCAATCACGCCAAACGCAATGATGCCAAGCTGCTGATCGCCAAGCTCGACCGCTTTTCCCGCAAGGTCAGCTTCATTGCATCAATAATGGAGCAAGGGATCGGACTGGTCGTCGCCGAGATGCCGAATGCAACAGACTTTCAGCTACACATCTTTGCCGCTCTGGCGCAGGAGGAACGACGCCTGATCTCCGAGCGTACCCGCAATGCACTTGCTGAGGCAAAGAAGCGGGGTGTGCTGCTCGGTAAGAACGCCAAAGTACTCGCTATTCGCAATCGTGAGGAGGCAGATAGCCGAGCTGGAGCATTACAACCGCTCATCCAGCCGATGATAGAGCAGGGTTTGTCACTGTCGGAGATGGCCCGCAGATTGAATGCAATGCAGATCCGGCCGTTTAGGGGAAAAAGCTTCTATCCTGAGCAAATCAAACGCCTGATCGCTCGGTTGCCGTGAGCGTGTTGACAGTTAAATGCGGGAAATGAAGGGACAATCGACGGTCTCAGCTGCCAGCAGGTCGATATGGCCCTTAGATTGAACGATAAACTGATCGATTTCTAGGTCTGGAAACTGCCTCGTCAGCTTTGACAGTGCCAAAAATACATCTGGCGTTGGCGGACACTTTTTGGGTTCAAACGGCTTGCGAGCAGCATTTTCAACATCTGCCCGTGCACAGTCGATCCCAGCTTCCGTAAGGATCTCAGCAAATTCGGTATTCGAGATCTGGTACTGACCCCAAGTCAGGCCAGCTTTTGAATGACGCCATGCAGCACCCAGTGATTGCCGCAGGCGCTTGAGGTCAGGTGCCTTGCGATGAAGGTATCGGGCATCCTGCTCCAATGCGGATTGCGACATCACATAAACGGCAAACTGCCGATAGTCAGACATGGTTTTGAGGCACAGGCGTGGCTGTAAAGCGAATGCTTCCCAGTATCGCCGCATCTCCATGAACTGATCGATATTGTCCCAAGGCTCGGTCGAAAACGCTATGTGGCCATGCGCCTCAGAGAACCTCACTGCATGGGGCTTTCGTTTCCAATCAAACTCCATGTTCAGCCGCTTGGACAGAGATCGGTCAACGAGATCAGCGTCGAACAGGACCATATCCCGCACACCAGTTTTCACCTTCATCGGGATCATATCGTCGGGCGAGCGATCGAAGAACATCTCCACGATCCGCTGGTTTTGTAGCCAGACGTCATCAAAATGATGCGGGAGGTGAATGCCGCCCTTGGCGAGGACAACATTGGATTTGTCATCGGCAGCACCACCGCCCTGCTTAAGCGTTGCCTGACCACGGGTGCGCCAGCCAAGCAGTTGTCTCACCCTGTGCTTGACCTCTAGCACGGTAGGGTCGCCAGTCAGGCGGTGGCGGCTTTGAGCATAGAGATTGACCAATGGGCCTTGGGAAGCGGTTGCAATGTCTGGCTCAGAGGCGTTGGTCAAAAATCCATCAGTCGTGCAGCTGAAAACGCATACGTTCTCAGGCAAACCGTTGATAACCTCGCCCAGCACTGCCCGAACAAACGACGTGATGTAGGCTGCGTAATAAGGATTTGTGATCTTGCTCGGTGGCAGCTCTGCCATCTCACCAGCCTTGAGGTCGAACACCCGCTTTTTCTGCAAACCCTGGGCAGTTTTGCCATAAGTCGAGTTGCTGAGTTCCTTCCAAAAAAGGTTCTCCAACGATCCTTTCGGGAACGATGAACGTTTCTGCACGCACATGCCGATAAAATCGCCGAAGATGTGTTTTGATGGATCAGTCGGCACAACGACACCGTGCCGTATCTTCAGCTTAGCCCCCAATGATCTGGCCAGCGCAATTTCTGGAGCTGCGCAGTTCGATAGTCCCTTGCGTGGGAAGATCAGGCCATTGTCAGTTCGGACAGGCATGGTCGGAAAGCGGACCGACTTGGGGAACTCGAACTCAACGTTTGCCACACCCAGCGAGAGGCAAGTAAAGTCTTCAATCTTCGATGTGACAAAAGCACGGTTCCACTCTGGCCTGCCAATGAGAGCCATGGCGGTCGGATAGGCGCTGGAAAGGTCATAGTCTGTCCAGTCGTCATCGAAGCATGGCCCGAACCAGAACTGTTCATTACGTCCGCCGTGGTAACACTCGGTGGCGAGTGGCAAGTGCCATGCGACTTCTTGCTGATCGACGATGCGCTCGGTCTTGCGGTAATAACCTAACCGCTTGTCGTAGATACGCTCCTTGATCTTTTCCTTACCAAGCAGATCAAGTGAGGCACCCGCCCACTGCTCGTCCCAGTTCTTCAGCAAAAGATCAACGCCGATGCCGGTCAACGTGGCTGGGATTTTGTTAGTATTGAACAGGTCCCGGCTCTGCTCGAGCATCTTATCGATGTAGCGGACGCAGATGACGGCATCTGTCAGGGCATAATGATCGAACAGCACAGGATTGTCTCGCATCAGGCAATCCATGTTCTCCTTATACCACTGCTCCTTGTCAGGGTTAGGATCGAGCGTAATCTTCTCCTGCCCGACAAGCTCGCCCAATGCCTTTAGCCCTTTCGAGGTGGCAGGCGTCAGCAGCATCGTGTCCCTTAGTAGGATTTTGAGGTCGACATGATCGCCATCGGGGAAATCGTAAGTCAGCCCTATGTGGCCATCGATCGACAAAAACGTGTTGCGGACGCTCGACATCATCTGCGTCAGGTCTTGGAAATCTGAAAATGCCGGGATGTCGGCTCGTGTAAAATGGCCAACCAGATAGATGCGGGTTGGAACCGCATTCACCGTTCCATTTCGAACGCCGCTCGCCACCGCAAACATGATGACATCAGCAAGGCTTAGACGTTCTCTATCTCCATTTGGAAAACATACGCCGCCCCACTCAGGCGTGGCTGCATCGCCTGCGGCAGGATCATAGAGTTTGCAGTAGACCTGATAGGAAAGGATTTGATTCTTCGCCAACCCGGCCCTGATTTGGTCATTTGACAGTGGCTGTTCGGGGGTCTTATATTCGGTATCGAACCCGATCACCATGAACGGTTCGGACGCCTTGCGGCGACGATCAGCACCTCCGTAAAAGTCATCCCTCTCCACCCATATTGGGGTTTTACTGAGGGTTAGATCACTGTTCCTGACAGTGACCTCTGATCGATTATGGCATCTGATTTTGTCAGCCATGGCCTACCCTCGGTTCCAATTGGAACGAATTGCTATTCATCTTCTGTCTTATCCCGGCGTTTCGTTGGCAAGGGAACAGGAAAAACGCCTCTGCCAACACCATCGATGATCATTTCGGCATGACGGAGCTTGCGACTGGCGGCCGCCGTCAGAGAAGCTTTGGCATGGGCGTCGTTTTCAGCCAACGCGTAGGCGGAGCGATCACCAATGCGTGCAAGCTGAGCGATCTTCCAAAGCGGCTCCTTGGGGTTGTCGCGGCGCAAGGTATAGCACTTCAACACCTTCTCGATGGAGTCGGTCTCGGGGATTGATAGAAGCTTGTAGCGGGCCTTACTCTCTGAAAGACGCTTTTGGCCACGCTTGCGGCCGTGATGTTCGCGAATAACCTTGCCTAGCCGTTTGGATATTTCTCTGCGGGAATAGGCCATTGGGATGGAGATCAGCAGGACCTCATCCTCAATCCCTTTATCGAGAAGTTCGAGGACCTGTTCTTTTGAAAGGGCTTCTACCTTAGCGGGGGCGTGAGGTTCAGCGAACAGCACTGCTCCACGCGTAACCCCATCAGCGTTCCTGAGCTGCCACCATTCCTTGAAGTCAGTGGCATGGACGTCACTAAAGTCCTGATACAGCGCTTTGTATTTGCCTCTCCCACCGTTCTTGCAGGTCTCGGCATAACCTTCGTGAAGCCGTAAGAACGCCCACCAAAAATAGTATGCGCTTTGGTTCCAAAAGACCCCTTTTCTGCCCTTGGCATCCCCGAAAACCGGGGCTTTTGTCATGAAGGGAGCGGGGCGCTTGGGATCAATCATAACGTCTTAATAGTACATTTTGTACGCTCATGCCATTAATATCTGATCTGGCCTATTTTCAAAAAATCGAACGGCGATCTTGCGGTTCGGTAGGATTGAAAGGCTACACACATGGAAAACACATTCTTGAACACGCAGCAGGATATCGTGCCTGCTGCCAACGCAATCACGATCTCGCCTGCGGTCGAGCAATACGTTCAGCGTTATCGCCACTATGCTAAAAATACGGTTGAGAGCATTCTGAAGCTCGGAGAGACTGTACTTGAAGCCGACTCAAAGCTCTCTCGGCTTGAGGTAATCATTTTCTGTCAGGAGGTGGGGATCGAGCACAACGGACCCACGTTCCGCAAATTACGCAAGATCGGACAACAGGCGGATCGGTTCCTGCCTGTCATGGACCGTGTACCGAATAGCTGGACGACCGTTTACGAACTGGCGAAGCTCGAAACCGACAAGTTTGCGACATTGGTCGATACTGGATCGCTGACCGCAACAGCGACGATGAAAGAGCTCCGAGAAATCATCAATGAGGGTCCGAAGCAGTCAGCTGATACGGTTACGTTTACGCTAACGGTCAAGGCTAAGAACCCTGCCCAAGCGGTGGAGATCGACCGAACCCTGGGCGCAGTGGGGGAGCAACTTCAGTCTGCGGTCAGGGTTTCTAACAAGGAGCTGTTTGAGCGCTTTATGGCTGAAGCCCTCGAGGATTACGACCTGCCAGAGGGCTATCTGGAACCTGAAGATCTAGAGGCAGCATAAACGCTAATGGTGGGGGAGTTCAGGCTCTCCCACCGAGCCCCTCGGTCTTCGTGTGTTCTAATTGGAACGCTGCCAATCATAACATCTTAATAGAACATTTTAGTAAGCTCATATGTTCCAATTAGAACGTGGGCTAGTGTGAACATATCGAGAGGCAAACGGGCTTTTCGACAAAATCAGGAGTTCGAAATCATGGCTACAGCATTCAACACCATCATCGCCGACCGTCAGATCAACAATAACCGCAACGCTCGCATGGAGGGTAAAATCATTGCGATGCCGAAGAAGGCACCCGAGCTCGAAATGGATACCGAGAAGCTCCGTAAGATCATGGTCAACGCCTATCGCATCGGTGACACTGAATATGCCGAACGAGCAAAGCGTCGGGTTTGGGAATTGCACAAGGTTGGCGATACAGAGCTGGATCAGCGTTTCGGTGAAGTCATCGCAGCATATGAGACGTTCCTCACCGAACGTAACGATCGTACGACCCGTGCAACCCGGACTTGGCAGAAGGTCCGCAACAAAGGCGTAAAGCAGGCGATCATCGAATGGGTGACGTCAAAGCAGGAACGTCAGGGGTTTATTGATCTCGTTGAAGCTGGATACGGCGATTACACCATTGAAGCACTAGTTATGGCGATGCCTCAGGAGTTTGACGCAGATGTTGTTATGGCGGCACGCAAGAGGCTGGCTGGCTCAGGGATTAATACAAATACACTCAACTGAATCCAAGATTCTTGGGTGTTTAGCGAGGAGCCTTAGGGCTCCTTTTTTTTGTGTAATCAAAATAGAAACCGGGCAATCCCAAACCCCACAAAAGTCCTATTTGCCCGGGAAGAGTCGTTGGCCTCGAACACTGTTTGCCAGCGTTCCAATTGGAACAGGCTATTTTGGCTGAAAGCCTAATCGGCTCTCGTCCTTGATTAGGGACCATGGCAGATTTTGGGCCGGGAGCGGACTGTCCGCTTTATGAGCGGAAACCGGGCAATGCACACGCTCAGCCGGAGAAAATTGAACGAAGTTATCGCCAACAAGTCGGACAATCAGGTAATCGCTACAATTTTACCTTATTTAGCCGTAACGCGTTCATTACCACGGTAAACGAAGATAGCGCCATCGCCGCGCCTGCAAACATCGGCGACATCAGGATGCCGGAAACTGGGTAAAGTGCGCCTGCCGCGACCGGGACGCCAATACCGTTGAACAAGAACGAGAAGAAAAGATTTTGGCGGATGTTGCGCATGGTCGCTTTTGCGAGCGCGCGTGCGCGGACGACGGCGGCGAGATCGCCTTTGGTGAGCGTGATGCCCGCGCTTTCAATCGCAACATCTGTGCCGGTGCCCATTGCCAGGCCGACATCGGCAGCGGCGAGTGCCGGAGCGTCGTTTATTCCGTCGCCTGCCATTGCCACCATTGCCCCAGATGCTTTGAGTTCGCCCACAATGCGTGCTTTGTCATCTGGTTTAAGTTCTGCATGTACACCGTCTAGGCCGCCCACGGCGTCGGCAACAACTTGTGCTGTCGTCGGATTGTCGCCCGTTAGCATGATGACGCGCAGGCCCTGTTTGCGCAGCGCTTCGATTGCCTCGCGCGCGTTCGCACGAATGGGATCAGCTACAGCGACAAGTCCGGCAAGTTTGCCATCGACGGCGACGAGCATCACTCCAGCGCCCGCGCGGCGTCTGCTTTCAGCAACGTCGTTGAGTGGTGCTGGATCGACGCCGATGCGCTGCATCTGCGCAGCGTTGCCGATTACGACGGCGCGGCCGTCGACTTGGGCGCTAATCCCCGCGCCAACTTGAACCTCAAAATTTTCTGGCTCGCCAAGCTTCAGCGTGCGTTCGTTTGCGGCGCTCACAATGGAATGGGCCAGTGGATGCTCCGAGCGCTCCTCGACAGCTGCCGTTAAGGCCAGCAACTCATTCTCATCCATCCCGCCAATTGTCTCGATGGCAATGAGCTTGGGCTTCCCTTCGGTCAGCGTTCCAGTCTTGTCGATAACAAGCGTATCGACCTTCTCGAACGCTTGCAGTGCTTCAGCATGTTTGACCAACACACCTGCGTGTGCACCGCGTCCCGTTGCGACCATGATCGACATAGGTGTCGCTAAACCCAATGCACACGGACAAGCGATGATGAGAACGGCAATGGCATTGAGCAGCGCATGGCCGATACGCGGTTCAGGGCCGACAAGGCTCCAAACCGCAAAAGATGCAATCGCGATGGCAATTACCAAGGGAACGAACCATCCTGAAATCCGGTCTGCCACAGCCTGAATCGGAGCGCGGCTGCGTTGGGCTTCGGCCACCATGCGGACAATGCGCGCAAGCATGGTGTCGCTTCCGACTACTTGCGCTTCCATGACAAGGCTGCCCGTGCCGTTGACAGTTCCGCCGGTCAGCGCGCTGGTCGCTTCCTTTGCTACCGGCAAGGGTTCTCCAGTTAGCATCGATTCATCGACCGATGACCGGCCTTCGATCACAACCCCGTCAACCGGTACCGCTTCGCCCGGACGGACACGAAGATGATCGCCTGTTTGAACGTCGGCTAAAGGAACCTCGGTTTCGGTGCCATCGCCATTGATGCGCCGCGCCGTCTTTGGCGCGAGATTGAGCAGTGCACGGATTGCCTTGCCGGTTGCGGCCCTTGCGCGCAACTCCAACACTTGTCCAAGCAACACCAGCGCCACGACGACACCAGCCGCTTCATAATAAACAGGCACCATGCCGCCGTGCATTCTAAAGGTATCTGGAAATAGACCCGGCGCGAACGTCGCAACCACGCTGTAGAGGAATGCCGCGCCGACACCGATGGCGATGAGCGTAAACATATTGAGCTTGCCCGTGACAATCGACCTCCACCCGCGCGTGAAAAACGGCCAGCCGGCCCACAAAACGATTGGTGCGGTCAGCGCCAATTGAATCCACGGAGAATATGCGGGATCAACCAAATGAATGCCGAGAAATTCTGTTCCCATCGTCAGGATTAGCAAAGGCACTGCTAGAGCTGCCGACACCCACCACCGACGCGTAAAATCAACCAGCTCAGGATTAGGTGCGTCATCGAGCGAAGGCTCTTCAGGTTCCAATGCCATCCCGCAAATCGGGCAAGTTCCCGGACCTTGCTGACGGATTTCAGGGTGCATCGGGCATGTCCACATCACACCGGGTGCGGCAACAGGTTCGGAGCGCGAGCTATTGAAGAGATATTTGGTTGGGTCGGCTGTGAATTTTGCCAGACATCCGGCACTGCAAAAATGAAAATGAACGCCATCATGCGTGGCATGATGTGCCGTGGTCGCAGGATCGACCTTCATCCCGCAAACGGGATCAAGAACTGTTGTCAGACTGTCCGGGCCCGCCGTGCTGCAACATCCACCGAATTTTACGGGATGTGCGGTTTCATGCGTTGTCGTCACGGGTCAGTCTCCAAGTCAGGTCGGGTCGCACCACGTCACGTTGAAACGGGCGGTTCGAGCTTTCCGAGCCATGCGACGAGGCCAAGAATGATAAGGGCGATGCTCAATTCAAGAGCAAGGCTCTTGCGTAACATTGCTAATGCGCGCGATGTTCCGTTGCTGTTCAGTGCGCGGTTGAATTCCGGGGTCAGTCTAAACCGGTTTGCGGCGGCCAGCGCCAACATGACGGCAAACAACAGGAGTTTGACGATCAGCAATTGGCCGTACAGTGTTGTGTGGAGCGTCAGAACGTTTTGCGGACCAACCAGCATCCAGCTATTTACCAAGCCCGAGCCGAAAACCAGCGTGACGGTAACTGTTCCCGCCACCGAAAAACTTTCAAGCAATCTGTGGGTCAGCCGTAAATAGTCTTCGCTAAGGTTTGCTGCGCTGCGAAATAGCATGACAGAAAAAGCGGCAAGCGCACCAAGCCACGCTCCAGCCCCGAGCAGATGGATGATGTCGGCGATAAGATGTGCCGCTCCAGCAGAACCTTCGCTCGCGGCTCCGTGACCTGTCCACGCGACAGAGGCAAGAGCTACTCCTGACCCGAGCGTCACGAATGTTAATTTTGGCAGGGATTTGCTATCGATCATTCGATACGCAACGGCAAATGTAGAGAACAAGGCGATTACCCGCACTAGCCAAGCATTGCCCATCGGCGTTTCAAAAATCATCACGCTGATCGAGGCATTATCAACATCAAGCAATTGAACGCCTGACATCGAAGCCGTCATTGCCGTGATGCTGAGCAACGACAGTGGAATCCCCGTCGCTGAAAGCCAGAATGTTAAGGCGCGAAGCGGCAGGATGTTTACTTGGGCGCGCTCAGCACCCCTCAATGCGTACAATGCGAACAGGGGCAGTCCAAACAGCAGCATCAGATTCGCGTAAAGCGCAAACCTGATGCCGATGTTGAGTTGTTCGATCACATCTTTATTTCACGGTAAAATTGAAGCTGCCTTCCATCCGATGAGCGTCTGGACCGGCAGCAGCCCATTTGAGCTCATAGGTCCCTGCAACCAAAGCGCGCTTCATCATAAGCGTCATGGTCTTGCCATCCTTGCTCATCGCTGAGGTGAACCCACTGATTTTCATCGGCGCATGATCTTTCATGCCCGGCATTCCCGTCATCGTCAGTGTCGTGGTCGCAAATTTAGCAATCAGCTTTTCGTTGAAGGTCAGGACGATCTTCGTTGGTTTAGCGACCACTGCATTTGCGGCTGGCGTTGACTTAACGAGCTTGGCGTGGGCGAAGGCCGCGCCAGAAAAGGCGAGCGCTGCAAGGACCGGGGCGGCGAACAATAGACGAAACTTTGACATGAGGATTCTCCAAACAACGTGTTCTACCTCTAATACGCACACCGATGCATATACCCTCATGTGAAATCTGTTGAGGGCTTTGCGGCGATCGCGCGTATATGTGGCATGAAGTTTGGAGATACGGATATGAGCCACATTGACGATATGCTTGATGGACTGCGTGCGGCACCGCTGCCGATCCGGCTTATGACGATAGATGACGCGGTGCTATCGCAGCTTTCCGAGCGCCGGGCTAATGCTGCCCTGCTCTCTGGCGGTATGATAGGGTTCGCGATCATCGCCGCAACGGGAATGGGTCTAGTGAGCGCACTGGTTCCAAGCACATCAGCCGAAGCTGCACCCAGTCTGTCGCCATTTGGCGGACCAGCGGCCCTTGCACCATCGACACTCCTGGATAGCGGCGAATGAGCAATATGCGGCGGACAATTATAATCGCGATCATAGTTTTTCTGTCAGCAATCGGGGGCGTAATGGCAGGGCGGCTGATTGTTAATCCGCCAGTGCCCCCTGAGAATGAACTTCATGCGTTGCTTCATAACGGTCTCGATCTTGATGCCAACCAACATGCGAAGCTGGAGGCGTTGGAAAAGCAATTTGCTATTCGCAAACAGGCTCTCGAACTTGAAATGCGCGCCGATAACGCCAAGCTGGCAGCGGCAATCGAGAACGAACACGGTTATGGCACCGAGGTTGCAGCAGCTATTGACCAGTCGCATATGGCGATGGGACAACTGCAAAAAGAGACGCTGGAGCATATCTTTGCAATGCGCGCGCTGCTCAGGCCCGATCAAGTGGCTAAATTTGATGCAGCCGTTGTTAAGGCACTGACTGCCGACCAAAAATGAGCCTTGCCTTAGAAGACTGTTCAGATGGCGAGTTGGCGGCGCTAGCACTCAGTGGGCGGCAATCTGCCTACACCGCTTTGCTGGCTCGTTATCGTGAGCCGATTTTTCGCGTGGTGCGGGCAACGATAGGCGATAACGATGCAGCTGTTGATGTTACCCAAGAGACATTTGTTTCTGCTTTTGCTGCGCTCAAAAGCTATGACAGCGAGCGGTCCTTTAAAACTTGGATTTCTCGCATTGCGATTAACAAATGCCGCGATTGGGCGCGGCGACGTTCAGTGCGGCGGTTCTTTTCTTTCGCGTTGCCAATCGAGGCAGCTGCTAATGTAGCAGCAGACACGATCACCGCCGACCAGCAGATTTCTGACCGTGCAGAGCTTGCACGCGTTCAGACGGCGATTGCAACTTTGCCTCAGGCCATCCGCGAGCCATTGGTCTTGCGGACAATCGAAGGGATGACGCAGGCTGAGGCGGCTCAGGTTTTGGGTATCAGCGAAAAGGCCGTTGAAACCCGGCTTTACCGGGCACGCGGACAACTGTCCGAATTATTGAGGGTTTAGCGTGCGACTTGCGTATCAGGGTTAGAACCTAAATATGGACTCCCGATGACTTTGACTTCTCCTATTGATCGCCGAAACCTGTTGCGCGGCGCGGCTCTCGCGAGCGGCGGCATGGCGCTTGCTCCTTTATTTCCCGCCTGGGCTAAAAGCGGATCGCACGGGCTGCACAGTCTTGCCGGTCAACCCGGCGTGTTGTCGGGTGATAATATTGAAGTCAGCGTCGGGCAATCGGCGTTCCGCCTCGGCAAAAAAACCGGCCATGCTTACACGATTAACGGGACGCTACCGGGGCCGCTCATTCGCCTTCGTGAAGGTCAGAACGTAAAGCTGGTAGTGCGCAACACGCTCGAAGAAGATACGTCAGTTCACTGGCATGGAATGTTGCTTCCTTTCCATATGGATGGCGTTCCCGGCGTAAGCTATCCCGGCATCGGCCCGGGCGAGAGCTTCACCTATGAATTTCCAATGAAGCAGCACGGTACCTATTGGTATCACAGCCATAGCCACATGCAGGAAGCAATGGGCATGTATGGCGCGTTGATCGTCGATCCTGCAGGCAAAGACCCGATTGCTTATGACCGTGAGCATGTCTTGGTTTTGTCGGACTGGAGTTTTGCACACGCGCATGTGAACTTTACCAAGCAGAAGCAAAAGGCAGGCTATTTCAACAAGCGCAAACAGACCTTTGCCGGCCTTGCCAAGGGCGAAGATCAGCCACTGTCCGAACGTATGATGTGGGGCCAGATGTTGATGGACCCCACTGACATCGCAGATGTGACCGGTGCCTATTATCATTATCTGATCAATGGTCACGATAGCATGGGCAACTGGACCGGCATTTTCAAACCTGGTGAGCGCGTGCGGCTGCGCATTATCAATGCGGCCGCGATGAGCAATTTCAACATTCGCGTTCCCGGTCTGCCGATGACGATTGTCGCGTCGGATGGATTGCCGCTCACGCCTGTAGAAACCGACGAGTTCCAGATTGCCGTTGCCGAAACGTGGGACGTGATCATTGAGCCTAAAGAAGCGATTCCTTACGCCTTTATCGCTGAATCGATTGACCGTTCAGGCCAGTGCCGCGCAACTTTTGCTCCGCAAATGGGCATGACCGCACCGATACCCGAGCTTCGCGAGCGTCCTTTGCTCACCATGAAAGACATGGGCATGGATCATGGCAGCGGTGGCGCCGACATGGCAGGCATGGACCATAGCAATATGACCCCTGAAGAAATGGCCGCAATGGATGGCGCGATGGGCAAAATGGATCACGGCTCCATGAACATGCGTGACCCGTCGGTGGCGCCGCAGGTGAAGATGGGACCGGGTGTGGCCAGCCTTGCACCGATGCCGATGGATCGCAATAAAGAGCGGCCAACCGGTTTGGAGAAAGTCCCGCACCGGGTGCTGACGCTTAGCCAGCTTCGAGCGCTTGAGCCTAATCCTGACCAGCGCACCCCCACGCGCGAAATCGATGTCCATCTGACCGCCAATATGGAGCGTTATATGTGGTCGATGGACGGCGAGAAATACAGTGAGAAGACCGAGCCGCTACCATTCCGCCACAATGAACGCGTGCGCGTGAACCTGATCAACCACACGATGATGCCGCACCCAATTCATTTGCACGGCCATTTTTTCGAGGTGGTGAACGGACAGAAGGGGCAATATCCACGCAAGAATGTCGTCAACGTGTTGCCGGGAGCCAAGGTCACTTTTGACTTCACTGCCGATGCAATGGGTGACTGGGCATTTCATTGTCATATGCTGATGCACATGCATGCTGGCATGTTCCGCGTTGTCACTGTCCGGCATGAGGAGGAAGGGCAATGAACACTTCGTTGCTCCTTCCTGCCGCACTATTGCTCGCAACCCCCACATTCGCACAATCGGGGCATCAAGGGCATGACATGCATGCCGAGAAAGCCGAACCAAGCCCACCGCCCCCTGCCACCGATCCACATGCCGGACACGACATGGGTGGAACAAAGGCGCAGCCGGTGGCTGAGGAACGGGCTGCAGAAGCCGTTGATCCCCATGCCGGTCATGACATGAGTTCAATGCAGGATGAAACGGCCGCGACGGACGACGTCGGTAATACGCCAGCGCCAGCCCCGCCAGCGGATCATGCGGCTGATGCAATATTTGGCGCTGACATCATGGCAAAGTCGCGCAAGGAATTGGCGTATGAAGTAGGTGGCATGGGCTATTCGCTGGTGACCATCGACCTGCTCGAAGTCGGCTTCCAAAAGGGCCGCGAAAGCTATCGCTTTGAAGGTGAGGCATTCACCGGAGGCAACATCAACCGCTTCGGTGTGAAATTCGAAGGCGAGGGCGCGTTTGGTGAGCGCATTGATGATCTTGAATTGCAGGCGCTCTACTCCCGGGCAATCGCGCCATACTGGAACCTGCAAGCCGGTGTTCGGTACGACATAAAGCCAGACCCGTCGCGCACCTATCTCGTTGCCGGTGTCGAGGGTATCGCGCCCTATTGGTTCAAGGTGAACGCCGCTGGCTTCGTCTCGAACAAAGGCGAGTTCCGCGCGCGAGTGGAGGCGTCTTACGACCAGCGAATTACGCAGTCGTTAATCTTGCAGCCTCGCATCGAAGCAAATATCGCTTTCCAGGATATTCGCGCTATCGGTGTAGGGTCTGGATTGACAGACTTTGAAGCTGGATTACGCCTGCGTTATGAGATCGAGCAAGAAATTGCGCCTTATATTGGTGTCGAATGGCGCAAACAGACAGGCGCAACCGCGCGTTACTCGCGGCTCGCCGGCGAAGATCCTGAAACAATCAGCGTTGTTGCCGGGATAAGGATCTGGTTCTGAGCAGCAGACGCACCCGCATTCACCTAACTGCCAGCCGTATTCACAAATGGCTGGCCTTAATTATCGGTGCGCAATTGCTGATCTGGTTTGCCAGCGGCGTGATCATGAGTTTCCTGCCTATCGACAAGGTGCGCGGTGAGCATCTGGTTGACCGTGAAACAGTGATGATGATTCCGACGGGCAGCAGCTTTGCCGATCCAGCGCAAATCCGGGCAAAAGCCGGAGCGCCCGTTGAAGCTATCAACTGGCACATGATGGGAAGTCGCGCGGTAGCCGAAGTGACGACCGCCAACGGCATCAAACTTTTCGATGCCCAAACAGGCGAGCTCATACCGCCGGTCGGTGCCGCTCAAGCAACGGCCATCGCGAATGCCGCGTGGAAGTCAGCCGCGAAGCCGGTTTCCAAAGCATCGCGCGTCACGACCGAAAGCCCTGAATACCGGGCTGCGCTACCTGCATGGCGTATCGCTTATTCCGATCCCGATGCCACGAGCGTGTTTGTTGCCGTCGATACCGGCAAAATCACCGCTGTTCGCACCGGCACGTGGCGGCTTTATGATTTCTTCTGGAGCCTCCACATCATGGACTGGAAGAACCACGAGAATTTCAACACATGGTGGCTGTTGGCATTCGCCATCGGAGGCTTGGTCCTGGGCATTGCTGGTACGGTTCTATTATTTATACGCTGGCCGCTTCGGCGTAAGCGCAAAGCCAAGCGGATTGCGCTGTCATGAAATGTTGGATTAGCGACCTCAATGTTGTTTTGAAGCGGGCGTTGAGCTATTCTAAATCGTGAATTTATTTCGTCGCCCTCGGTTAATGTCTGTCATCAACACGCTGTTGGCACTGACAATGATTATGGTTGCAGGGCGTTCCGAGGCGAATTGTTTTTCATCGGATGCCCAGCCCGTCGCGCAAAGCCGAATGATGGAAAATTGCACAGATATGGAAGCCAATCTGGTCGGCCCTGAGAAATCTGCTCCGCCCCATCATTCGGATGAGCGGCAAAATGGTATGTGTCACCTCAGCTGTTCTGTTTTATTTAAAGCAGCGACTGCCCAAAATTACCATATAGTGCTCCATTCGCTGAAATATTTGCTAGAACTAGAGCCATTGTCAGTTGGAATAAACGCCATCCCGCAAACGCCGCCTCCACGGTTTGGCTGAATACTTTTCAGTCAAACAAGAACATGGAGATTATTATGAAAATGAAGATACTAATCGGCGCAGTTGCGCTAACTCTATCCGGTGCTGCCTTTGCAGCAGAGCCTCCTTCACCTAAGAAGGAATGCTGCTGCAAAAAGGGCGAGGATGGCAAAATGGCTTGTTGCGAGGACGAAGCCAAGGATGCCGAGAAGTCAGGCCATGAAGGCCATGACATGGGCGATATGAAAACCAAATAAGCGATAATGTTCGGGGGCGGCTTTGTTGCTCCCGAACATTCCTGCATCGAAATTACGGAGTTTGCCCATGAAAAAACTGATCCTTGCGCTCGCCATGTTGTCGACATCGGCAATGGCGGCAAATGACATCGTAATGCACCGCGACCCCGGTTGCGGATGTTGCGAAAAATGGGCGGCACAAGTGCGCCAGCAATTCGGTCGCGCGGTCAAGATTGTCGATGATGCCAACCGTGCCGCAATCCACAAAAGTCTCGGTATGCCTGCCAGTCTGGCTTCGTGCCACACCGCAATCATCGACGGAATAGCTTTCGAGGGCCATGTGCCGGTGACCGATATGAAGCGCTTGCTCGCCGCCAAAACCAAAGGTGTTCGCGGGCTGGCCGTTGCAGGTATGCCGCTGGGGTCACCGGGCATGGAAGCACCCGGCCATCCGGCGGACCATTACAATGTCATCGCCTTTGGTTCCGGCAAGACGAGCATATTTGCCCGACACTAAGCGGTGTAACCATTGGCGCTGGATAGTCGAACAAGGGCCGAGGGTCGTCATAATACGATGACATCCCGGCTACTCAATGGAGACTATCATGACCAAATATTATGCAGCGGCTATCGCCGTTTTCTTCATCACGCCCGCAGCATTCGCTGCTCCGGCGGTTGCCGATACGGTTGCGGCCTGCTGCGCTGCACTCGACGCCTGCTGTGAACAGGCGATGGATTGTTGCGACGAATGAATGATTGGCGATAAAGGTGCCCGGTCGATGGATCGGGCACAAGAGCTATTTGCGCAAATAGCCTCACCCGACCTTTTGGAATGTGCTGAACTGGAATTTCTGAACATTGCCGCCCGGTGTGACGTGGTCGTAGCGCCGCTCGTCAATTAACGCAAAGTTCGGTCCCAGCACGCGCGCGATGCTTGCGGCATCGTGTCGGGTAACGGGGAGGCCACTGCACTTTTCGGGGCCATCGAGCGCGAACGTGCCGATGATAGCAAAACCACCCGTTTTGAGCGCGGCATGTAAGGTATTCGCATAAGCGGCCTGATCTTTTGGCGCGTTCAGAAAATGAAATGCAGCACGGTCATGCCAGATGTCATATTGGCTGGCGGGTTTCCATGCAGTCACATCGCCGACTATCCATTCAACCGATCCAGAGTCATTACCCATCCTTGATTTGGCTATATCTAGCGCATGGGCCGACAGGTCTAGCACCGACACATGATTGTGACCGTTAGCAACAAGTGCATCAACCAGTCTCGACGCGCCGCCACCAATGTCGATGACCGACGCGCTCTTAATGCCGGTGGCCGCGATCAATTCAAGCGAGCATGCAGGCGATTGCTCAAACCAACTCACGCTATCATCGGCTTTGGTCGTGTAGACATTTTCCCAATGGTCGGTGCGCGCATCTGTCATTTATTCAACCTTCATGTTCGTCCCGGACCGTAAAGGATAATTGCAGCACCCAATAAGCAAATCGTCGCGCCAATGGCATCCCAACGATCTGGACGCATATCTTCGACTGCCCAAAGCCAAAAGAGTGACGCCAGAATGTAAATACCACCGTAAGCAGCATAAGTGCGTCCCGCTGCAACGGCATCGCTCAAAGTGAGCAGCCAAGCGAACAGCGCAAGCGACAACATGCCGGGGATGAGCCAAATGGGCGACTTATCCATTCGAAGCCAAGCCCAAAAGGCAAAGCAGCCACCAATTTCGGCAAGCGCCGCCGCGCCGTAGATGAAAAGCTGTTTCATAGGTTTACACCGAAGCGCGCTAACACTGCGGTCATACCAACATATAGCAAAATAGTCAGCACGCATCCTGCGGCCAGTGCGGGCCAAAAATAGACGCCGCGTTTGAGAAGCAACGGGATTATCAGAAACATCGGCAGCGATGGCAGCACATACCAGAAGGTTGCCTGTGCGTGCGCGGCCATCCGGTCTACGTCTTGGGTGTCGCGCCATAGCCAGATCATGCCCATCACGGAAATCAGCGGCAAGGACGCCAGTAACGCACCCATTCCAGCATTGCGGCGGGCGATTTCGGACACGGCGACGATTATGACGGCAGACAACACCGCCTTGATGAGCAGATATGTCATTGGGCGGCTCCTTTAAGCTGTGGGGTGGGCGCGAGGCTTTCAATGATCTTGCAATCGGCGATAGTGCCGTGGCGGCAACTTCCTATCACGCGGGTCAGCTCGCTTCGTAAAGCCGAAAGGTCATCGATCTTGCGTTCGACTTCGGCCAAGTGGGCACTGGCAATCTGGTCCACTGCTTCGCAACTTTGGCCAGTGTCATCCGACAACGTGAGCAATTCCCGCACTGCCTCCAGTGCGAAACCCAGATCACGCGCGCGGCGAATGAATGACAGGCGGGCCAGATGTTCGTTACTATAGCTGCGGTAGTTTGACGCGCTGCGCGCAGGCGGCGCAAGAAGGCTGATTTTCTCGTAATATCGCACCGTCTCTACGTTGGTCGCGGTCGCGTTTGCCAGTTCACCAATTTTCATCGCTTGACCCTGTAGTTGCTACAGGGTGTAGATAGATGTCCGACTCAGGATTTGTCGAGAAGGATGTTGAATGGCGGACAGTTGTTGCGAGAGCGCCTGCGGAAGCCAAACGGCCAAGGCCGATCCGCGTTGGCGGCGCATTCTTTGGATTGCGCTGATCGTCAATGCCGCCATGTTCCTCGTTGAAATGGGTGCAGGCGCGGCGGCAGACAGCCGCGCGCTTCAAGCCGACGCGCTCGACTTTCTTGGCGATGCTGCCAATTATGCGGTCAGCCTCGCTGTTGTAGGGGCAGCGTTGGCATGGCGTGCGCGCGCAGCGCTGGTTAAATCGCTGTTCATGCTCGGCTTTGCAGCCTGGGTGTTCGGGAGCGCAGTTCTCGCGTTCGTGAACGGCACCGCGCCTGACCCGGCCATGATGGGTGCTATCGGCGCGCTGGCGCTTGCCGCCAATGTCGGGGTCGCGTTGTTGCTCTATCGCTACCGCACCGGCGATGCGAATATGCGCTCGGTCTGGATCTGCTCGCGTAACGACGCCATCGGCAATGTCGCGGTGATGATGGCAGCGCTTGGCGTTTTTGGGACCGGCAGCGCATGGCCTGACCTGATGGTAGCCGCGATCATGGCGGGGCTTGCTCTTACTGGCGGCGTTCAGGTGTTCCGGCAGGCGAACGCCGAATTGCGGACAGTTGCGGCGTGAAAGTTTTACGCTCAACAAGGATCGACCTGCCACCCGCGACAGTTTGGGCCGAGGTTCAGACTGCACCCCTGTTGCAACATATTGCTTGGCCGATGCTGCGCTTCATTCCTGTCGGCGAAACCTCGCTCGACGCATTCCGGCCTGGTGGGCGCTATCAGGTCAAGTTGCGCCTGTTTGGGTTCATACCTTTCGGAACGCAATGGATCGTGACTTCGCTCCACGAGCCTGAAATTGGCGAATGGCCAAAGCGGTTGCGCGACAATGGCTACAGTGCGCTTATTTCCAAGTGGGACCATTGGATTACGATTACGCCGGATGCCGATGGCGGCACGCATTATAACGATGACGTCGAAATTTCCGCCGGAATATTGACCCCGTTCATTTGGGGGTTTGCCCAGATGTTCTATCGGCACAGGCAGCAGCGATGGCGCCGGCTTGCGCGGACGCTGCCTATGCGCCGCGTCATCGCGGATGAACTGGCCTTATTTCACGCCGCGCGCGGCTCTGGCGAAATCGACGTTGCATGGCTGCACCTTGAAAGGGCGCACATTGTGTCGCAGCCGCATTTGGGGCTGCATCTTGCCAGTCATGTGTCGATGCTCGGCTTTGCGGTCGAACAACGCGACTGGCGTGAGACGGCGGGGCAAATCGTCCGGCTCGCCCTCGCGCCGCTTGGTTCGCTGACCGGACGCATCCCTGTCGGCAATACCGGGCGCTCGAATGTCAGCGCTTTTCAACCGATGCCTGTTCCCGACGACCTGCGCCGTGCAATCGAAGCCCCTTCCGAATGACGAACTATTTGCCCAAACCGGGAGCTACGACTAAGCGAAGGCTAGTGAAGGTTTTGTTCGCCCGCATGATTCTTGTTTTCGCGCTTGTCGCGAGCACGATCCATGCGCCTGCGGTCGCACATGAGGAACCGGCAAGCCATCACACAGAACGCGGCGTTAGCTTTGGTCATGACGCGATGTCCGACTATCACGGCGACGAAGCACCCTCACATGAAGGCGCGGGTGACAGCCTTCATCATCACTGCCCGACCGCGCTCGACGCCCGCACGACTGACATTGCGCTTGTTGCGGCCTCCACGAAGGCGCTCTTGTCGTTCCACCGTGCAAACCCGCTGACCTCTTTCAGTCAGGCACCCCCCACTGAACCACCCTCTGCCTGAACCGCGCCGTTAGGGCGGGCCTCGCGCCCAACCCTTTAACGTGTCATCCGGTTCAGGAGTTTTAATATGTTTCCCAAATTGCGCACCGCCTTGCTGGCGGCGGCGCTGGCCTTTCCGGCTACGGCTGCCTTTGCGGAGCCGATCACGCTGGATGAGGCCATTGCCAAGGCCATTGAGGCCGCGCCGTCGATCCGCGCCAATGAGGCGGCGGTCGCTGCCGCACAAGCTGGCCGTGTCCAAGCGGGCGTCCGCCCCAACCCAACCGTCACCGTCGAGGGCGAAAACCTTGTCGGCAGCGGACCCTATAATGTCTTTGGCCAAGCCGAGATCACTGGCACCTATAGCCAGACGATTGAGCGCGGCGGAAAACGGGACGCGCGTGTTGCCTATGCAGAACGTGACATCGGCGTTGCCGAAGCATCGTCGCGGGTCGCACGGCTTGAACTTGTCAGCGCCGTCCAGCGTGCGTTTCTCGATGTTGTGATCGCAGGCTATGTCGTTGAGATCGCAGAGACCCGGTTAGGCGTCGAAGTTGAAATGCAGCGCGAGGCTTTACGCCGCGTGCGCGGATATAAAGATCCGCTGTTCGTCGAGACGAGCGCGTCGGCGCGGGTCACGCAAGCGCGCCTTAATCTGACCGAAGCTCAGGCTCGTCAGCAGGGAGCGAGCGCGGCGCTTGCCGCATATTGGAACGGTCGGCCTGAGGATGTCGACACGGTCGGCGAGGTTTTGTCGGGCATCCCGGCAGCGAGGGAACTAGCGATAGCCGATGCGGAACTCGCACAGTCCGAGGTCGCGCGAGCGTCGGCAGCAGTGATATTGGAACAGACGCGGGCGCGACCTGACTACTCCGTCAATGGAGGCGCGCGCTTCCTGCGTGGCACCAATGATGTGGCGCTGGTTGCGGGTATTACGATTCCTTTGGGACGCTTCGACCGTAACCAGGGCAATATCGCCAAGGCGCAGGCTGAAAAGCTGCGGATCGAACTAACCGCCGAGGCCGAGCGGCTCGACCGGCTCCGCCGTCTGGCCAGTCTTGGTGCCGAAGCCGACGCTGCCCGTACGCGTGCCGATGCCATCGTTCGGGAGGTCTATCCTCAGACGACCAAGGCACTCCGCCAAGTGCGCGATGGTTATGCACGCGGCGGCTTCACGTTCCGCGATATGCAGGGTGCCGCTGATGCCATTGTGGAAGCACAGGCCGAATGGCTCGATGCCGTTATCCGCTACCGTGACCTTCAAACAGAAATTGACCGGCTGACCGGACGCTTTGACGCCGCTGCCGACAGGGGGACTAATCCATGAAAAAGACCATCATCAAGCGGCTTGCAGTCGCGCTTTTTATTATCGCGCCTTTGGCAGCCTGCGGCAGCAGCAGCGAACCCGCCGAGGAGCATGGCGAGGAAGGCGAACCAGCGAAAGGGCCGCACAACGGCCGACTTTTGAAGGATGGCGACTTCGCGGTTGAAATGACCATATTCGAGGACGGTGTGCCGCCGCAGTTCCGGGTCTATCCGACCAAGGACGGCAAGCCAGTCGATGCCAAGACCGTGCAATTGACGGTGACGCTCAAGCGGCTGGGCGGTGAAGTCAACACCTTCCCGTTCAAGGCCGAGAAGGATTATTTGACCGGTCAGGGCGTTGTCGAGGAACCGCATAGTTTCGATGTCGAGGTTGTCGCGGTCGAGAGCGGCAAGCGCCATGTCTGGCGTTATGCCAGCCCCGAAGGGCGCACTCGGATCACCGCTGATGCCGCCAAGGCGGGTGGCATCGAGATTGAAACTGTGGGGCCGGCGACCATCGGTGAGACGCGCGAGCTGTATGGGACAGTCCAGTTGGCGACGACCGCACGATCCGAAATTCGCGGCCAGTTTCCGGGGCGGATTGTTTCGGTCACAAAACAGGTCGGCGACACTGTGAAACGCGGTCAATTGCTGGCGCGGATCGAGTCGAGCGAGTCATTGCAAGTCTATCCGGTCTATTCGACGGTGAGCGGCGTCGTTGCCGAACGCAATGGCAACCCCGGCGACGTGACCTTTGACCGCGCACTTTATGTCATTACCGACCCAGCCCAGACGACGGTCGTGTTTAACATCTTCCCCAAGGATTTGGGCGCAATCCAGCCCGGTATGGCGGTGCAGATCGAAACGATGGAAGGCACGGCAATCGCAGCGACACGGCTGGGCCAGTATCTGCCCGACGGCAATGCCGAAGCAGGCACAGCGCTTGTGCGGGCGTCGGTCCCCAATCGAGGGGGACGGTTGCGTCCCGGCATGGCGCTTCGTGGCCGTGTGACGATCAACGCGGTGCAGGTGCCGCTGGCGGTGCGTACCGAAGCCTTGCAACGCTTCCGCGACTTCACGGTGGTCTTTGCCAATTACGGCCAAGATTACGAGGTCCGCATGTTGGAACTCGGCCGCAAGTCACCCGAATGGACCGAAGTGCTTTCGGGCATCAAGCCCGGCACGCCGTATGCCGCCAAAGGAGCCTTTCTCATTCGCGCCGACATCGAAAAGTCCGGCGCGAGCCATGACCATTGATCGGGGATAACTGACATGCTTGCCCGTATCATCGGCTTTTCCATCCGCCAGCGCTGGTTTGTGTTAGCTGTCGTCGCGCTGCTTTGCGCACTCGGCGTCTATAGCGCGACCAAGCTTCCCATCGACGCTGTTCCCGACATCACCAATGTTCAGGTGCAGATTAACACCGAGGCGGAGGGCTTTTCACCGCTTGAAGCCGAACAGCGCATTACCTTTCCCATCGAAACTGCGATCTCTGGCATCCCGAAACTCGCCTATACGCGGTCAATCTCACGTTACGGATTGAGTCAGGTTACAGTGGTCTTCGAAGACGGCACCGATACCTATTTCGCGCGCCAGCTTGTCAATGAGCGAATCCAGTCGGCGAAGTCGCAACTGCCCCCGGGAATCGAACCGCAGCTTGGCCCGCTCGCAACGGGCCTTGGCGAAATCTTCATGTATGCTGTCGAGCCGAAACCCGGCGCGCGCAAACCCGATGGCTCGGAATATACACCAAGCGATCTGCGAACGCTGTCCGATTGGGTCGTGCGTCCGCAGATGCGGACAATTCCCGGCGTTGCCGAGGTCAACACTATCGGCGGATATGCACGGCAATATCATGTCACACCCAACCCGCAGCAGCTCGCTTCACTCAAACTGTCGCTGACCGATATTGTCGAGGCGCTTGAGGCCAACAATGCCAACAAGGGCGCAGGTTATGTCGAGCGTGCAGGCGAGCAAATCCTGATCCGTGTGCCGGGTCAGGCAAAGGATGAAGCCGACCTGTCGCAAATCATCGTCGCAACGCGCGGCGGTGTCCCTATCCGCATCGGCGATGTTGCCGAGGTTGTGATCGGCTCTGAACTGCGAACAGGAGCCGCCACCGAGAACGGCAAGGAGATCGTGCTTGGCACCATCTTCATGCTGACCGGTGAAAACCCGCGCGTGGTTGCGCAAGCCGCCGCCGAACGGCTTGAACAAGCCACGAAATCGCTTCCAGCAGGCGTCGTTGCCCACCCGCTCTATGACCGCACCGAATTGGTCGACCGGACTATTGCGACTGTTGAAAAGAACCTTGCCGAAGGCGCTTTGCTCGTTGTTGTCGTGCTGTTTCTGCTTTTGGGCAACATTCGCGCGGCGCTAATTACGGCGGCGGTGATTCCGGTTGCCATGCTGATGACGCTGACCGGCATGGTGCAGACGCGGACTTCTGCCAATTTGATGAGTCTGGGTGCGCTGGACTTCGGCTTGATCGTCGATGGCGCGGTCATCATCGTCGAGAATTGCTTGCGCCGCTTGGGCGAGGCGCAGCACCGGCTTGGCCGTCTGCTAGACCGCGACGAACGCTTTGGTTTGGTTGCAAGCGCCAGCGCCGAAGTGATGAAGCCGAGCATTTTCGGCGTCATCATCATCACTGTTGTTTATCTGCCGATCTTCGCGCTGACGGGAATCGAAGGCAAAACCTTCCATCCGATGGCGATCACCGTCGTCATGGCACTCACCGCAGCTTTGATCCTCGCGCTGACCCTCGTTCCTGCCGCCATCGCGCAATTCGTGACAGGCCGCTTGGAAGAGAAAGAAAACCGCGTGATGAGCTGGCTCAATCGCCAATACGCGCCGTTGCTTGATGCGACGATGAAGCGCGGCAAGCTGATTATCGGCGGCGCTGTCGCACTTGTCTTGCTTGCAGGCGTTGGTGCGACGCGGCTGGGTTCAGAGTTTATCCCGAACCTGGATGAAGGCGATATCGCGATGCACGCGCTGCGCATTCCCGGCACCAGCCTAAGCCAGGCGATCAAGATGCAGGAAGCACTTGAAAACCGCATTCGAAAATTTCCCGAAGTCGAACGGGTGTTCGCCAAGATTGGCACAGCCGATGTGGCAACCGACCCGATGCCGCCTTCGGTCGCGGATAACTTCATCATGCTGAAAGACCGCGTTCAATGGCCCGACCCGCGTAAACCGCGTGACCAGCTTATCGCTGAGCTTAACAAGGCCGTTCAACAGATTCCCGGCAACAATTACGAATTCACGCAGCCAGTGCAAATGCGGATGAACGAGCTCATTGCAGGCGTTCGTTCGGACGTTGCGGTCAAGCTGTTCGGTGACGATCTCGACCAATTGCTGGAAAGCGGCGGCGCCGTCGAGGAGGTTGTCGAGTCCATCCCCGGTGCCGAGGACGTGAAGATCGAGCAAGTAACGGGCCTGCCCGTCCTTGCCGTGACGCCCAAACGAGACATGCTGGCCCGCTACGGCATCAACATGAGCGATGTACAGGATGCCGTCGCAACCGCAACGGGCGGACGAGCGGCGGGACAAGTATTCGAGGGCGACCGGCGCTTCGATGTCGTCGTCCGCCTGCCTGAGGAGCTACGCACCAACGTCGATGCGCTTGGCAGCCTGCCAATCCCCATTGGCGGCGACGGCGCGGCGGGCTTCGTGCCGCTGGCGCAAGTCGCCGACGTTGAGCTTTCGGTTGGCCCCAACCAGATCAGCCGCGAAAATGGCAAACGCCGCGCGGTGATCACTGCGAATGTTCGAGGACGAGATCTGGGGTCGTTCATCGCTGAGCTGCGGACCAAGATTGATGCAGAGGTAACGCTGCCCGAAGGCTATTATGTCGAATATGGCGGGACGTTTGAACAATTGCAGTCGGCAGCCACACGGCTTCAGATCGTGGTGCCACTCGCATTGCTTCTGATTTTCGGGTTGCTGTTCACGCTGTTCGGGTCTGCCAAAGACGCGGCCATCGTATTCTCGGGCGTGCCGCTCGCACTCACTGGCGGCGTTGCGGCTTTGGCGCTGCGCGACATTCCGATGTCGATTTCGGCTGGCATCGGCTTCATTGCACTGTCTGGCGTCGCGGTGTTGAACGGCGTTGTCATGCTGTCCTTCATCAAAGACTTGCGCGAACGCGGGATGGACCTTGATGCAGCGATCCGGGAGGGCGCGCTCACCCGGCTCCGTCCGGTGTTGATGACCGCGCTTGTCGCCTCATTGGGCTTTGTGCCGATGGCGCTCAATGTGGGTGCTGGGTCAGAAGTGCAACGTCCGCTCGCCAGTGTTGTCATCGGCGGGATTCTCTCCTCGACGATACTGACTTTGATCGTGCTGCCTGCGCTCTACCGGTTGATCCATAGGCGGGAAGAGCAAAATGAAGTCATTTACAAGGAAGCAGTCGCATGAGCGAAGATCACAGACAGGATGACGGGGGACACGCTGGCCACAATCATGGCGCGGGGGCCAGCACCAGACGGCTTGCTATCGCTTTGTCGCTCACGTCCGTTTTTCTCGTTGCAGAATTGGTGGGCGCGTTTCTGTTCGATAGCCTCGCGTTGCTCTCCGATGCTGCGCATATGTTCACGGACTCCGCTGCACTCGCCATTGCGCTTGCTGCGGTCAAAATCGGCCAGCGGCCACCTGATGACAAACGCACCTTTGGCTATCGCCGTTTTGAAATTCTGGCTGCCGCATTCAATGCAATCTTGCTCTTTGCGGTTGCGGGTTATGTGCTGATTGAGGGCATCGGTCGTTTCTTCGACCCCAAGCCGGTTGAATCTGTCGGGATGCTGACGGTCGCGACCATCGGACTTGTTGTGAACCTCATTTCTATGCGGGTATTGGCGGGCGGAAAAGATGACAGCCTCAACGTCAAAGGAGCCTATCTTGAAGTGTGGGCTGATATGCTCGGCTCGCTCGGCGTGATCGCAGCGGCAGTTGCCATCTATCTGACCGGCTATAACTGGATTGATCCAATTGTTGCTATCGGTATCGGCCTGTGGGTGTTGCCGCGTACTTGGGTCTTGCTTCGCGATACAACCCACATCCTCTTGCAAGGCGTCCCTCGCGGGTTCGACCTGAAAGCGATCCGCGCGGCAATAAATGAAGCCGCGGGCGTCGCGGGCGTGCATGATCTTCATTTGTGGTCGGTTGCCGGTGATGACGCCAGCCTGACCGCCCATGTCGCATTAGCCGACGGAGCCGATGCCGAAGCCACACGTCGCGCTCTTGCAGAAATGCTCGAAAGCAGGTTCGCCATCCACCATGCCACGATCCAGACCGAAACCGCTCCTTGTGGAGATGCAGGGTCAATGCATGGCTGATGCCTAAGGATATGTGGAAAATGTTGCGAAGTTGATCTGCTATCGAAATTTACATGCGGATCAAAGCGACAGGAATTAGATGCGCAGTTGGCATTCCGGCCGGAGTTGAGCGAATGGGTGTTTATTGCGCCACTGGTCCTGAAAGCTGCCTGTCCCGATCATCCAGCAAGTCAGCCATATCAATCTTGCCCATGCAATGTCCGCTTATGGGGGAGCCAGCTGGCGCTTTTGTTAACTGTAGTTGGGCGCAAAGCTGCCACTAAAACATTAAGCACAAAGCATTCTAGGCGTACTGCTTTTAAAAATGTTCGGATCGTGTTCGGATTTTTCAAGAGCTTTATAAGCACCTGATTTAGAACGGAAATTTCATAGAGCTGAATCTTGCCAAGGTTGGGGTCGAGGGTTCGAATCCCTTCGCCCGCTCCAATGATTTCAATGACTTAGGTGATAGAGCCTTTGCTACCCAAAGCGTGGTTACAGCCTGCGTTTTTATCAGCGTTCTGATTGGAACGCCGGTTCAAAAATCCTGTAAATTCAGCGTTTAAGTTGGCCTTGGATGCGGCATGGCCGGTTTACGCGATTGGCACTGCGCCGATCTTTGTGTTCAGCTCGCTCCTAAAAACGGATGAGCGACGATCATCCGTAACGCTTTGGGACTGGTCCGCCAATCCCAAACCCCACAAAAGTCCTATTTGCCGGGGAGGAGCCGTTGGCGTCGAACACCGTTTGCCAGCGTTCTAGTTAGAACAGCTTGCCCTGTCGGGAAGCCTAATCGGCCGTCGTCCTTGATCAGGTGTCATGGCAGCTTCTGGGCCGGGAGCAGACAGGCAGCTTTCGGATCGACGAGCGCGCAACGCGGAACTCCAGGAAGCGACAACTCTCCGGTCATTATGATAGCGAGCCAAGCAACGTGAGCCAGTTTCTGTCGGCTTCCCGCTTATTAGTCATTAGCAGCCAAGTGGATTCCAGCGTTACTCTCCAAACCGGCCTAGGTTATGTTGGCTGTGTCAGGATCGCTATTGGTGAACCGACCAATAGCGAGGCAGAAAACAGCAGCTCAAAGATTACGGCGCCCCAATTCTTCGGTTCGTTGCCACGGTCAATGAATATAGACGCTATCCGGCCAAGCGCGGCTCCTAACCAGCACAAGCCAACGGTCAGGAACGCGTAAGGGTTTTGTGTAAATAATGGGACCAGCCCGAGGAATAGAAACGCTCCTCCAAAGGTTCCCCGAAACTCGGCTCGCGCTGGCGCGGTTTCGGCGATCAAGCCGGTTAGGGCTGAGGCTTTGGCAGGGCAAAGCAGGCCCAGACACCCCATTGCCATGGTCGCAACGGCGCCAATATTGTTGATCCATTCCATATTTGGTCTCCCTAAAACAATCTTGCCCGGGCATTGTCATAGAGAGAACCGATATGCTAGTACGCACCTTTTGGTTCCTGCATTGTTGGGAGGTTTTCGATGCCGCTGGCTCCAAACGTCATGTCGCGCAAGTGCACGTCGCGTGTGTATATGGCTCACTTAGCTAGCAAATGGTCTTTGCTGATCATAAATGCTCTGGACGACCAGCCTCGCCGTAATGGCGAACTGATGAGGGTTGTCGATGGCATCTCTCAGAAGATGCTGACGCAAACATTGCGGCAGCTAGAAGAAATTAACGTCGTATCACGCCACGATATGCAAACCATTCCGCCGAATGTCGTTTACGAACTTACGCCGCTCGGCAGATCACTCAGGAACGAAGTCCGTTCGTTCATCAAGTGGGTCGAGACACATATGCCGGAGTTGCACGCTTAGCAGACTAATAGCTTCATTTTGACCACATCGTGCGCGTTCAATTTGCCGTTTTCGGAATGTCAGATGTCACCCAGTTTTCGTCGTTCAGAAGGTGGTGGCGGCCGCCTGAAAGCTGCCGCTGCGGCGACCGCCGTATTCGCTTCGGTGTATTGACCGAAATTGGGCCGGAAGCAGACTGCTCCCTTTATGTCTCTAAACGTAGCATTACCGCCAATCTGTCGGTTAGCGAGGATACGCTGGGGTCAGTATCGCCAAATCTTCTCCAGAGGCGGGCCTATGTCTCAATCCGCCAGCGACAATATTGCATAATTCGTCAATAAGACTAGATGGCCTCGGATTATGGCCGGTGAGACTGTCGGCAATTTAATCATGATTAGGGTGTAATCTAATGGATTTTTCAGATCTGGTACATCGCCGCCAAAACCCCCTGACGGGCCGTTGGGTCCTGGTATCGCCTCACCGAACACAACGTCCCTGGCTTGGCCAGATAGAACCACAGGCAGCGCCGGACCTGCAGGTACATGATGCGGATTGCTATCTCTGCCCTGGCAACAAACGGGCGAATGGTGCAACCAATCCGAATTATGAAGGTCCATGGGCATTCCAAAATGATTTTCCGGCGTTACTCCTCGGAAGCAATGCAGACATGGAGGCGCAAGACCTGTTTCGTGCCGAAGTTGTCAGCGGAGAATGCCGCGTAATTTGCTTCTCTCCCAATCATTCGCTGACTTTGCCGCAGCTTTCAAAGGAGCAGGTCCGTTCCGTGATTGATTGCTGGGCAGCGCAATCAAGCGAGCTGGGCACTCAATACACCTGGGTCCAGCTATTCGAGAACAAAGGGGCAGCGATGGGCTGTTCCAATCCGCACCCTCATGGCCAGCTATGGGCTAGCAGCCACGTTCCTGATGAGCCTGCAATTGAGGACGAGCGACAGCGCGCCTACTTTGCCGAAACCGGACATAGCTTGCTGACGGAGGTGGCCGCTCAGGAAGCGGGCGGGCCGCGTGTGGTGATCGAAACGCCAGACTGGCTTGTGATCGTACCGTGGTGGGCGGTGTGGCCATTCGAAACCCTATTGATGCCGCGGTTCTCGGTGCAGCGCATAGAGCATCTGAACGCTGCCCAGCGCGACGGACTAGCCGATGTCCTGCGCGAGCTAACGGCCAGGTATGACAATCTGTTTGGTTGCCCATTTCCCTATTCAATGGGCTGGCACGGCGCCCCTTATCTCCTAGGTGATCACAGTCACTGGATTTTGCATGCCCATTTCTATCCGCCCTTGCTGCGATCGGCGACAGTCCGCAAATTCATGGTTGGCTATGAAATGCTCGCCGAAGCGCAACGCGATCTGACGCCTGAACAGGCAGCAGAACGACTTCGCCTTGTATCGCCAACACATTACAGCCTGAGGGATGCCCAATGACCCCCCTCGAAGCACTGACTCAACATACTATACAGACATTTCGACAAGCTTATGACCGCGAGCCAACAGTCGTTGCATTCGCGCCGGGTCGGGTTAATCTAATCGGAGATCATACGGATTATAACGATGGCTTCGCGCTGCCCTGTGCACTGGAGTACGGCACCGTAGTCGCCTTAGCGCCGCGGGTTGATGACCTGATTGCTGCTCACGCAGTCGACCTGCAGGAAGAGAAGTGTGAGTTCGCGATTGATGCCCCAATTGTTCCAATGTTGGCGGGACACTGGCAAAACCATTTGCGTGGCGCAACCGCAGGATTGCTGAAGTTCGGACTACCAGTTGGAGGCGCGTACCTCGCTATTTCCGGAAATGTTCCTCAAGGAACAGGCCTTTCTTCTTCCGCCTCACTTGGTGTCGCATTGGGCTTTGGGCTCACTGCATTAGCTGGCGAGCAAACACCAGACCGCCGCGCTTTGGCCAAGGTAGCACAATGGGCCGAGCATCATTTCGTTGGATGCGCTTGTGGCTTGATGGACCAAATCGCCTCCGCATTTGGGCAGCAGGACAGCGCTTTGCTCCTCGATTGCCGTTCGCTTGCGGTCGAGCCAGTGCACTTCCCCGCAGATGCACGCATCCTGATTGTGCAATCCGGCGTCGTGCGCGAACTGGCTGAGAGTGCGTACAACGAGCGACGGGCCCAATGCGCCAGCGCGGCAGCCCATTTTGGCGTTTCAGCGCTGCGCGATCTCGATCCGCAGCGACTGGAAGCAAAGCGCTCTGAACTCGACGACAAAGTCTACCGTCGCGCGCGCCATGTTGTGACGGAAAATGTGCGAACCGTCGATGCTGCGCGCGCAATCGCGCAGGGTGACTTGGTTGCTCTTGGTAATGCAATGCGCGCCTCGCATCTTTCACTCAAGAACGACTTCGAGGTCAGTGTGCCAGCGGTCGATGCGCTCGTCGATTGTCTAAACTTGGCGATAGGTAACGAAGGCGGTGCGAGGATGACGGGTGGTGGCTTCGGCGGATGCGTCGTTGCGGTTCTTCCATTCAACAAGATGGACGCGGTTAAGCGCGCACTAGGCGCATTCTGGCATGCAAAAGGCATGCGTCCTCAGTTGGGCATCGTAGCTAGGCCGTCTGCCGGCGCCTTTCTGCTGCCTATCTAATGCAGCCGCCCAAACTTCAAATGAGCAAAGTGTTTGGATCCTATCGGAACGACAAGGGTCGGTTTGCCGCTTCATTAGCTGCACAAGTGCCATCGCGGCCCGCTCAACTCCATTTCTGAGGCATTCGTCAGACTGGCATTGTTATTGATAATATAATTAATAATGTCGTGTTTTGGCACGATTCAGTGACGATTTTTCACGAAAAAATGCCGTTACATCTTCACTATTGACTAATCATCCATTTGTATTGCACATATAGTCAACAGTAAAGGGAGGAAAACATGTCAAAAATCAAGTTTCAGTTAATGGGCGCATCTGCTGTGGCTATCGCGTCGGTTGCCTTCGCAGCACCGGCTTTCGCGCAGGCCGAAAACAATGATTCCGCCAACGATCGCGATACGATTGTTGTCACGGCGCAAAAGAAAGCGGAAAATGTCCAGGATGTCCCGATCGCAATAACTGCACTAAATGCAGCAGCACTCGAAGCGGCGCGCGTAGAGGACAGCAAAGATCTTCAGTTCAACGCACCCAATGTGACGCTGTCGGCTAACCGCAACATCACTATCCGCGGCGTCGGCTCCGCGTCATACGGCGGAACGGGAGACACCAACATCGGCGTTCTGGTAAACGGCGTGTTCCTGCAGTCGGGTAGCAGTTTCGGCGAATTCTTTGACATGGAGCGTATCGAGGTTTTGCGCGGACCGCAGGGTACCTTGTTCGGTCGGAACACAACTGGCGGCGCCATCAACTTTGTAACGCGCCGACCGACTGACCGCTTTGAAGGGTATCTAGAGGTCCAGGGTGAAAACCCGCGTGGCATAAGAACTAATGCGGCGATTAACATTCCCTTGGCTAATGGCCTATCTCAGCGCTTCGCAGCTAATTACATCAACCGGGATGGCTATACAAAAAACCTACTCGATGGTTCGATGGTTGATGGCCGCAACCAGTTCACCTTGCGTTCTAGTACGCGCTTTGAGCCTTCGAGCTCCACAACGGTCGACCTCACGCTAACATATTTTAAGGAAGATTCGGATCGCCAGAACGCTGCTAAGTCGCTCTGCACACCTGATTCAGCCTTTGGCTGCTCGCCAAATTCAGTTTCAGCAGCGTTCCCGACGACCAACTTCACAATCGACAGTATCTTTCTTGGAGGGCGAGTTCGACCTAACACTTTTTCGGCAAATCCGACCAGCCTACGCGAAGTTGTGATCGACGTTAAGCCGTTCCAGAAGGCAGAGGACTTCCTAGCGACCCTGGAGATTAATCAAGAGTTAGGAGGCCTTACGCTCACGGCGGTGACCGGCCTGCGTGACGGCAACAACTCAAGCGAGCGTGATTTCGATCAGGGGTATCGGCCGAATGCCTTTAACCCCGGTACGTTCGGGACCCACGTGATCCCTGATGCCGGTAATGGCAACGGCGTGATGACCTACTTGTTGTCAGGTCGTCCGGTAACCACGACTGAATATCGCACGTCGCAGACTGGCGGCGGCACGCAAAAGCAGTTTAGCCAAGAGCTGCGCCTTGCTTCACGTTTGGATGGGAGCTTTAATTTTATCTTGGGTGGCTTTTATCTGAACTCGCGAGGCTCCGGTTACGTCGATACCTGGACCCCAGCAAACCGATTGTCCGGCGCTGTATCAAAGTTCAGCACGCGTTTAGGGCAGGTTGAATCTTATGCCGTTTTCGGTGAAGCCTATGTCGATCTTGCAGAGAACCTCAAGCTTACCGGTGGACTGCGCTACACTCATGATAAAAAGCATATCGAAACCGCTTCTGGCCTTTTCGCATTAAGCCCCTATTTCATCGGCGACGCGGACTTTGACAAGTTAACAGGGCGCGCGGTTATAAACTGGAAGCCAACGGTTTCATTTACGCAAGATACCAACATATATCTGTCTTTCTCGCGTGGGTTTAAATCGGGTGGGTTCAACCCGGGCAACAACACTATTCCGGTTTTCGAATCAGAAGTGATCGATGCCTATGAACTTGGCGCAAAGAATACGTTCATGGATGGCAAGGGCCGATTGAACTTGGCCTTGTTCAATTACGAATACTCCAACCTGATCGTCGGCAACCTTGTCGGAACCGCTGTGGCGAACACCAACATTCCCAAGTCGCGAGTGAGAGGTTTAGAAGCGGAGTTGGTCTATACTCCGATCGAGCCGCTGCGCCTTGAGGCCAATCTTGGTCTACTGAACGCAACGGTCCGCAGCGATTTCCGTTCGTCTGACCCGTCTCGTGGCAAGGCACTGTTCCAGCTCCAAGGTAATCAGCTTCCGAATGCGCCGCGCCGTACGCTGAAGTTGGCTGCGGAATACACAGTTGATGCAGGGGAGGACTGGGCCGTTCGCCCGCGCATCGATTTCTATTCGCAGTCAGGCTTTCACTCGCGCGAATTCAACGTACCGGCAGACCGAGTTGGCAGTTGGAGCCAGCTCGATGCTTCGGTCCAGATTGCTAATAGCAAGAAGGATTGGAGCGTAACTGCTTTTGTCAAGAATCTGGCGAATAAGGACAGCATCACTTGGCTTGAAGTGAACTCCGAATTGGTAGGCAGTTTCCGAAGTGCTTTCCTATTGGATCCGCGGACCTTCGGTATAAGCCTTCGCGTCGGCTTCCAGTAAGTAGACCGAAACGATCGACTGGCGCCCCTCCCGCCAGGGCAGGCGAAGGTAACCCCTTCGCCTGCCGCTCCGACTAAGCAGTAACGGGACCATCTCAATCATGCCGCGACTGATTATAGCCCTTGCAACCTTAATAGCCGCGATTTCTTCCGGTGCGGCGCAAGGGCAAGTCCAACCGATAGAGCGGGCAGCAGTCCACTCGGCCGAAATGCCTGAACTAGCAATGCTTGGTGCTTTTGGCATCGGCACGCGGATGGATCATCTTGCGTCGGGTGATCGCACCATAGGTGTCCGCTTCTGGTATCCTGCGGTTCCTAGTAGCTCTTCTACCCGAGTGGTTTACAATCATCGTCGTGCATTGCCCGGCCAAAAGCCACTCCAAATTACAGAAACCGGGCTCGCTTTAGCTGACGCCAAGCCGATCGCTGGGCAGACCTTCCCATTGGTTATCATGTCTCACGGCTATGGCGGCTGGTCGGAACATATGAGCCGCCTTGGAGAGACGCTCGCATCAAGGGGCTATGTGGTTGCCTCAATCGATCACCGGGACCAGCCTTTTAATGATATTGCTTCATTTGCAGCTTCGTTCGCTGGGGTTCTAATTAACAGGACACTGGACCAACGGGCGGTGCTGAATGCGATCCTCGGTGCAAAACTGGCGCCACAGATCGCCGAAAAGATTACTCCGAATGCAATCGGCCTCCTCGGTTTCTCCATGGGCGGTTATGGCAGCTTGACCACAGCCGGCGCGGCACTTGATCCGGCGGCCCCGGCCTTTGCCCAGTTATCGCCAGCTATGCGTGCGCAACTCCCTATTCCGGATCCCGCCCTGGCATCGAAAATCAAAGCTGTCGCAGTACTTGCACCTTGGGGTGGACAGCCCGGCGCAGCTGTCTGGCAGGATTCTGCGCTTGCCAGCCTGCGAATGCCGCTGCTCGTTGTGGCGGGCGATCAAGACGATGTTGTTGATTACGAGCGCGGGGTAAAACGGCTTTTCAATGCGGCGCAAGGCACCGACCGTTACCTTCTCGTTTATCGCGAGGCCGCGCATAACATTGCCGGAAATCCTGTGACAATCCCATCAGATGCTGACTTTCCAACGATTGAGTTCCTTACCGACCCTGTGTGGCGCAAGGAACGGATTGAAATGATAAACGCGCATTTCATCGGAGCATTCCTTGACCTTGAATTGAAGGCCGAAGAAAGTAAAAGTATATATCTCGAAGTACCCACACCATTCGCAAACCAAGGTCAGTGGCCCAGCAGTTTTGGTCAGACATGGGGCGGCGTTACAGCGGGCAAGGACCAGCCAGGTTACTGGCGTGGATTTCAGCGTCGTTGGGCGCGTGGGTTGGAACTTCATCACAAATCGGCAGGTAAATGAACAATATGCACAATCTTTTCGATCTTAACGGCCACGTCGCATTGGTAACGGGCGGCAATGGAGGACTTGGCCTTGCTATGGCAAAAGGCTTAGCCAAGGCAGGTGCGCAAATCGCAGTGTGGGGACGAAACGAAGCCAAGAATGCTGAGGCGGTTGCTGAACTGGTTGCGATGGGTGGCCACGCCCAAAGCTTCGAAGCTGACGTGACTGACCCGGCGTCTACCGCTGCGGCATTTGATCGCACCATTAATGCTTTCGGAAAAATCGACAGCTGTTTTGCCAACGCAGGTGGCGCGGGCGCTAGAGGCTCGTTCGTCGATATGGATCGGCAAGCCTGGCTCGACACGAACGAGCTCAATATCCTTAGCGTGATAGACACGTTTCAGCTTGCAACGCGCCACTGGCAAAACCGCAAAGCGGGGGGCAAGTTGATTGTTACGTCTTCGGTGGCCGCACTCCTTGGACTACCCAATTCCGCTGGCTACTGCCTGACCAAGTCGGCCGTGACTGGGCTGGTCCGTTCACTTGCAATCGAACTGGGACGCAGCGGTATACAGGTTAACGCAATCCTGCCCGGGTTCATCGAGACCGAAATGTCGCTGGATACGCCCAAAGCCTTTCAAGACGGGTGTCGCCGCCGGGCAGCGTCCGGCAAGATTGGACAATTGTCAGACATGGAAGGTATCGCGGTTTACCTTGCATCCAAGCAAAGCAATTTCATGACCGGTCAAGCGCTGGTGCTTGACGGCGGCCATTCGATTTTTCCTTTATGATGGGACCCGATACATCATCGGATTTCAAGGGGAGCGATCGCACAAATCGTTCAAGAAACGGTTTACAAAGTCGAATTTGGAAGGGGGCATAAGTGGCATCAGCATCCGGTCGTGAAGAGCAACAGATAGGCTTGTGGCGAATTCTTGCCTTTGGGTCTGTGCAATTGCCCCTTGGAATGATCGGGCTACCGATCGCAATCTATCTGGCTCCGCTCTACTCTGGACAGATGCAATTGGCTCTGCAGCTCATCGGGATTTCGTTAATCCTAGCACGCCTATCCGATTTCATTACCGATCCGATTATAGGAATTATTTCCGATCGCTGGCGCCCCAAAATCGGTCGCAGACGTGTGTGGCTGATTTTTGGATCATTGACGATGATGGCAGGGGTCTACCTGCTATTCCGGCCCTCGCCGGGTATTGATATCGTCTATTTCCTTGCAGCTGTCGCGCTCGTTTATCTGGGCTACACGATGCTATTGCTACCCTATCATGCCTGGGCAGCCGAGCTTTCCGAAGACTATCACGTTCGAACCCGAATAAGTTCGGTTTCACAGGCCTTCAGCATCGCCGGCCTGATCACATCGACACTCATCCCTGCCTATGTACAAATGCAGCCTGGAACGACCAGCGCAGATGTGATGTCAGCGTTAAGCGTCGTTATCATAGCTTTGCTGCCGCTCTGTGCGGCGCTTGCCTTCTTTTTCGTTCCAGAGCCCGAAGCTCCAATCCGCAAAGCCCCGTTCAACATAACCAAGGCGATGAAAATGCTTGGCTCCAACCGGGCTTTCTTGCAGGTAACTTTGTTGGTGCTTGTTGCAACGGTGGGCGAAGTTTTCCGTCAGACGATCACCGTGTTTTTTGCGCGCGATGTTGTGGGCGTCCCTAATATCGGCGTCATATACTTCCTCTATTTCGTCGCCGCGCTGCTTGTTGTGCCCGGTTGGGTTTGGCTCGCCAAGCGGATCGAAAAACACCGCGCCCTTGCCTTGGCGCTCGTCATCGTCGCGGCAACCAATGCGTTGATGTTCTTTGTGCCAAAGGGTGGGGTATATGTCTTTACCGCGCTCTTTATCCTGAAAGGTGCGTGCTATGGTGCAGTGCTCATGCTGCCGCACGCGATGATCGCTGATACTGCAGATATCGATACCGCAGACACGTTAGATCGCCAACAGGGACTGTTTTATGCAGTGACGGCCATGGTTCAGAAGATGGGATATGCTGCCGGCTCTGGTCTGCCTTTGCTCATTCTTGGTGGCATTGGTTATGTTTCTGCCGGTGAGAGCAGAGCCGAACCGCTGCTAGCCTTGACGATCAGCTATAGTGTTATTCCAGCGGTTCTGGTGCTGATCGCCGCTTATATGGCGTGGCATTATACTTTGACAGAGGCGCGCCATCGCGACATCCGCGCCGAAATCGACGCTCGAATGGCCGTCGCTTCTTCCGGAGTGAAAGAATAATGATCACAGGGCTGCATCATGTCGGACTTTCTGTGCTCAATCTCGACGCGGCGATCGACTTCTATACCAAACAGCATGCCTATAATCTCTCCCACCGATTTGACGTAGAAGATAACGCAAACAATCGTGCCATGCTGCAGCTCGATAATGCCTCTGCTCGGGGCGCGTTTTTGCAAGGCAGTCTTGGATGTTTGGAACTGTTCGAATATGCCTGTAAACCTGAAATGGATCAGGAAGATAAGGCAGTCTATTCAGCAGGAATACGCCATATCTGCCTGCAGAGCGAGATTTCCGACCGGTTGTACGATGGACTGGTTGCCGCTGGCGCAACTTCTCATGCACGACCCTCGGGGCTGGGAACGGGCAACAGTTATGTCTATATCCGTGATCTGGAAGGCAATCTTCTCGAGCTTGAGGGAACACCTTGGGCACCGGAGGAGGCTCGCCGCCCCTGGTTTGCGCACGTTGCGCTGGTCACTCCAGATATCAGCAGGCTGACTGATTTTTATGCGCTGCTCACCGGAATCGATATCCATCGCCAAGGCAGTTTCGGCCCCAGTCCTAAATTCGATCATGTGGCTGGACTTTCAGACGTATGTTTCACGGGCGCTTGGTCGCGGCTCGCCAACGCCGAACTAGAATTTTGGTGCTATGCACATCCATCTACTCTGCCAGGAAACAGGCGCAGTCTGGCGACTCCGGGGTGGAACCATATTTGCTTTGAAAGCGACGATATCGACGCTGACTATGCACGGTTAGTGGCCCATGGCATCGAATTGCACGGGCCGCCCCATATGTTCGGAAATGCGCGGCTATTTTTCGGACGCGACCCCGACGGCAATGTTTTCGAAGTACTGCAACCCAGCTTAGATAAACAGCTAACCGTCGCTGCAATGTTGCAAGAAGCCAATGGCCATAGCGTCGATGCTGCGCGTACCGCATATCGCAATCGATTGGCCGCGACGGCTACAGAGGCATAACCTCGATGTCCTTCACCTCGGGTACCGCTATTGCCAACGCTTCCCCTATGAGCCGAAATGTTCGGGCCAATGGACTGGATTTTCATTGCTTGGAACAGGGGCGCGGCGAACCAATTCTCTTTTTGCACGGCTTTCCCGACCACGCTGCCACATGGCGCCCCCTTGCAGAACGTCTCGCGCCGGAATTCAGGCTGATTGCGCCGGATCTGCGTGGCTATGGTTTGACCTCGCGCCCGCTGGATGTTGAAAGCTACCGGCTGGGGCATTTGATCGACGACGTCGCGGCATTGATTGATGCGTTTGATTTGTCGATGGTGCATCTATGTGGACATGATTGGGGTGGCGTTTTGGCGTTCGCATTTGCGGAAAAGCATCCGCATAAAGCAGCCAGCCTTACCGTCCTCAACGCGCCGCCACCTGCAGTATTGCAAAAAATGATCTGGAATGACCCCAATCAGCGCCTTGCATCCCAATATATCACCATGCTGCGTGCCGCCGAGGCAGATGCACTGTTCAATGAAACCAATGTCGATGCTTTAATAGAGCGTTTCTTGGCGCAACCTTATCGTCATGGATTGCTGAATGATGCTGACATCGAGGCCTATCGTCATGCCTGGACCCAAAAGGGTGTGTGGCAGGCGATGTTGGCTTGGTATCGTGCATCTCCTTTTGATGTGCCGGATATCGATGCAGAATTTGGCAACGACTTTCTGGATGAATGCCACATCGAGTGCCCCGTCCAGATCATCTGGGGTGATCAGGATGCTGTTTTTGTGCCCGCCATGGCGGATGCCATCGTCCATGCCTGCCCGGAGGCTATCCTCACGCGACTGCCCGCTGCTGGACATGTCCCGCACCGCGATGCCCCTGAACGCTGCGCAGCGTTGATTGCTAAATTTATCGCTCAACACCCAATCCGGCCGATTTCGAAGGAAGTTAAAGCATGACCGAAAAAACTCTTACGGGCCGCGTTGCCATCATCACCGGGGCTGCCCGTGGAATTGGCCTTGCGGCCGTGCATCGCCTTTGCGCGAGCGGTGCCAGCGTAGTCGCGTTCGATCGGCCGGAGGCCGATTTCAGTACCGCCTTGTCCGCTGGTCGCGTTGCCAGTCTAGCCGGCGATGTAGTGAATGCAGCGGATTGGCAGAGGGCGATCGATCTTGCTCTTACGCTGGGTGAGCGGGTTGATATCTTGTTCAACAACGCAGGCATATCGGGTGCGATAGCCAATGCGCTAGACTATCCGGAAGAAGAATTTGACCGGATTATGGCGGTCAACGTTAAAGGTGTCTTTCTGGGGCTAAAGTATGTCGGCCATCACATGCTGACCAATCGCAGCGGTGTGATCGTCAACACATCCTCGGTGTCGAGCTTTGGCGGTAGCGGTAACATCTTTGGGTACACTGCCAGCAAGCATGCGGTGAATGGAATGACCAAGTCCGCGGCCATCGCGCTGGCGCCGCACGGGGTGCGTGTGCTGGCAATCTGCCCTAGTCCGACGGCAACCGAAATGATGTTCCAACTCGAGCGCCGCCTTTCGCCCGATAACCCAGAGGCTGCTCGGCCACAATTGGCACAGGGTATCCCCATGGCACGCTATGGCACACCAGAGGAAGTGGCCGAAGCCTTGGCGTTTCTGGTCAGCGATGCAGCCGCTTTCATGACTGGTGCCCTTGTGCCGGTCGATGGCGGAACCTTGGCCAAGTAACCCGAAGAGGAGGCTGACATGGTGACGCAGATCGAACGTAGCTTCGGGGAAAAATTCCTCAAAAGCATCGACAATTTCTACACCTACGGGATCGACTGGTTGTTCAACGAATGGTGGGAAACAGCTCCGGCTGATGTGATTGCGAAGTACGAAGCGGCTATCCTCGATCACCCGGACCATGGACCGCTGGCTCGGGAAGGATGGCTTGCGCCGGATTTTCGAATTGGTTCGCTCGACAGCTATGGTCCAGGTACGTTGGGCCATGCTTACCGCGCCTTCATGGTCGACAACAATCTGGTTGAACATTTGGCAGCTGGTTACCACGCTAGGCATGATGAATTGCTGCACAGCGGTAAAATTGATCGCATGCCTCCGGCATTAGCTTACAAGGTGTTACGTGGCTTTCAGACACATGATCTTCATCATGTCCTGACCGGCTATCCGGCTACACCACTCGGTGAGCTTGCAATTCAGGCATTCCAACTTGCCCAGATGGACTATCCTTATGCTGCCATGTGGATTGCCGTTGTGACCAGTCATATGACTTTGGTTGATCCCTACCTAATCAAGCCGGGGATGGACGCGATCACGGATGGTTGGGCTCTTGGCCGGCGCGCCCGCAGCGTCCAGTTCGTGAAGTTTGAGCATCGTCTCGGTGAACCTTTGGATGACATTCGCGCCGAATTTGGGTTGCAGCGCGATCTCGTTGCGATCGCGGATACGCCGCCCAAACGCACGCCCGAACTTCTAAAGCCGTCAGTTGAGCGTTCAGATTGATGCCGGTTGTTGACGCCGGATCGGCTGGTGCCGGTTTGTATGCTCACGCTTGATCTCAGTCAGCGTCCCTAGGATCATGGTGACAGTTAAGTCTTCAAGCGCTTCTCGACTAAGTTTACGTTGCAACAAATAGGCACCCGCAGCGGCCGGCAAACCAAAGCTAATGTCTGTTGCTGCTCTGGCGATATCGGGAGGTAAATTGAAATGTTCGGCAACAATTTCGGCCAGATAGCTAACGGCGGTGTCGCGACCGAACTCTGTGGGGTCATGAATAGCAGAGACTGAGGGTTCGGCTTGCAACCGTTCGATCAACATACCCCGCTCATCAATATATTTGAGGTAAACATGTGTAACAGAACGAACCAAATCCTCGAAAGTATTAGCTTTTTGAGCGGCTTCGACCTGTTGTCGGCGCAAGCGCCTCCACTCGCGTTGCAGAAGAAGCCTCAGCAGATCAGTTATATTGGGGAAATAATTGTAGACCAGAGACTTGCTTATACCCGCTTCGCGCCCGATGCGATCCATCGACAAGGCCGAAACACCATCGCGCGCAACAATCTCTGCAACATGATCAAGGATGAAAGTCTGTCGCTCGCTTGGGGCGAGGCGGACCCGTTTCTGGGACTTCGACAGAGCACTTCGTTTGGCATCAGGCATCGCGTTGCAACCTTTAACAATTTTCACACCCGGCAAACCCGATCGCGAGAACCTTTATCGTTATTTGCCTGTTCCGGCTGGTTTGCCCGTCACAAGCAGAAAGGGCAAGGTTAGATAGATGTCAATTTCCTCGCAATGGTTGAATAGGGCGATTATGAAATTAGGCACCTGCTATTATCCCGAACATTGGCCGGAAAACCTCTGGGCCGAGGACGCTCTCCGTATGGTCGAGACCGGCCTTTCGCAAGTGCGCATCGGGGAGTTTGCATGGAGCAGGATCGAACCCGATCCGGGTCAATTCGACTGGGGATGGCTCGATCGTGCGATTGAAACGCTCCATGCTGCTGGGTTAGAGGTCATTCTGGGCACTCCAACCGCAACGCCGCCAAAGTGGCTGGTCGATGCGATGCCTGACATGGTAGCAACCAATGAACATGGACACGCTCGCATATTTGGATCACGACGGCACTATTGCTTCAGCCATCGTGGTTATCGCGCTGAAGCAGCACGGATCACTCGGGCGGTAGCGAACCGCTATGGCAAGCATCCGGCTGTAGTAGCTTGGCAGACTGACAACGAATATGGTTGCCACGATACGGTGCTAAGCTTTTCCGACGCCGCGCGGCTGGCTTTCCGGGAATGGCTGGCGGCCCGCTATGGCACAGCGATGAATCTCAATCGCGCGTGGGGTAATGTCTTCTGGTCAATGGAGTACAGAAGCTTCGATGAGATCGATTTGCCCGGTTTCACGGTGACAGAGGCAAATCCAGCACACTGGCTTGCCTTCCGTCGCTTCGCCTCGGACGAGGTGGCGGCCTTCAACCGCTGCCAGGTTGAGATACTTCGCGAACTCTCGCCAGGCCGCGATGTTGTCCACAACTACATGGGCTTCTTCACCGAGTTCGATCATCACGCGATCGCGGCCGATTTGGACGTGGTCGGCTGGGATTCCTACCCGCTTGGTTTCCTAGACAGCTTTCCATTCACCGAGGCCGACAAACTTGCATATGCCCGCCAGGGCCACCCGGATATAGCTGCTTTCCACCATGATCTCTACCGCGGTTGTACGCCGAGCGGCCGCTGGTCGGTGCTGGAGCAGCAGCCTGGCCCCGTTAACTGGGCGAACCACAATCCTGCCCCGCTGCCTGGCATGGTTCGGCTATGGACGTTGGAGGCTATGGCACATGGAGCTGAATTGGTCAGCTATTTCCGCTGGCGTCAGTTCCCGCAAGCGCAGGAGCAACATCACGCAGGGCTTTTGCTACCCGATAGTGAACCAGCCCTCGGTCTTGCCGAAGCCGCACAGTCAGCCCGTGATATCGCGATGCTCGGACCAGTCGGCGATCTGCCTAAGCAAGTCGCACTCGTTTTTGCTTATGATGCGGACTGGGTCACCAAAATCCAACCACAAGGTAAAGGCGTCTCTGCGCTGTGGGCCGCCTTTTCTTGCTATTCGGCGCTGCGAAAGCTGGGCCTCGATATCGACATCGTGCCTCCGGGTAGGCCTCTCGATGGCTACTCTCTGGTGGTCTTGCCTTGCCTGCCGATTGTGCCTGATTGTCTAGTCGCGGAACTACAGCGGTTTTCTGGTCAAATTGTAATCGGACCGCGAAGCGGCAGCCGCGATGCCGACTTTGCCATTTCCGATGGCCTGCCGCCCGGCCCCCTGAGAGCGCTTTTCCCCGGTAAGGTCGTAAGGGTGGAAAGCCTGCGCCCAGGCCTGACACATCTCGGCAAGGATTGGGAGATTGAGCGATGGCTGGAACATCTTGAAACTGCCGCCGAACCTGAAATGATAGCTTTGGACGGCACAGTTGCATGCTGGCGCCATAGGCAAGTGCGCTATATGTCGGCCTGGCCCAACCAAGCAGTTGCACACGCCGTTCTAGCGGGCGCAGCCAAAGATGCCGACCTTGTCACACACGCTTTACCCGAAGGACTCAGGCTACGTCGGGCTGGAAATAAGACATTTATCTTCAACTATAGTAAAGAAACGGTTCACTTGCCGGACACCGTAACTGGACATTTACTGCTAGGCCAAAGAACCCTTCACCCGGCCGATGTATCGATACTCAAAGCCAACTAAGTCCATTGCTAGCTGACCAACCTTCATGGCTTGACCCTATAGGTACTACAGGGTGTAGATAGATCTCGGGATCTAAATCTGCCGAGATGGAAAAATGTCTATCAAGCGCAAAATGATTGGAAAGACGCAGTGAAAGTAGATCTCTCAACCACAATAGACCTTCCCGCCGAGGCTGTCTGGGCGGAAGTGCAGACTGCGCCCTTACTGATGCACATTGCGTGGCCGCTAATGCGGTTTGTGACAGTTGGTAAAGAACCGCTTGACGCATTCAAAGATGGTGGCCGCTATCTTATGAAACTGCGCCTGTTCGGTTTCCTTCCGTTTGGAACGCAATGGATCGTAACCTCGCTGCACGAACCTGAAAACGGCACATGGCCCAAGCGCCTTCGCGACGACGGCCACAGCGCGATGATCAGGAAATGGGATCATTGGATTACGGTTGCGCCAAATCCGGATGGTGGCACCGATTACAGAGATAAAGTCGAGATTTCGGCAGGTGTGCTGACCCCTTTTGTTTGGATCTTCGCGCAACTTTTCTACCGACATCGGCAGCGACGCTGGCGCGGACTTGCGGCTACGTTGCATACCCGCCGTCTGATCAAACATGAGATGTCAGACTTTGAGAAAGCCCGCTTAGAAGACGATTGGGACTCCGCATGGCGAGCACTCGAACGCGCACATATCATCTCGCAGCCCTTTCTTAGGCCTCATCTGGGCAATCATCGGGCAATGCTGAGATATGCAATCGAGCAGCGCGATTGGCGTGAAGTTATGGGGCAGCTAGTCAGACTTGCTCTTGCGCCACTAGGCGCGCTGACTGGCCGTATTCCTATCGGCAACACTGGACGGTCGAACGTCAGTGCGTTTCAGAAAATGCCCATTCCAGATGATTTGCGCCGCGCAATCGAACGCAAGCTACCATGATGAACAATGGACGGCTTTTCGAAAATAATCACTAAGGGCCGCCTATCAGCATCCACCCACTTTCGGTCATCTGTCTTTATAAAATTGTGCCTGCTTTTGGTTGTTTCAACCAGCATCGAGAATGTCTGCAACTGGCCGCAAAACGGCCGCTAAAACAATGCACACAAAGCCCTCTGATCAAATTGCTTGGAGAATGTTCGGATCGTGTTCGGATTTTTCAGGAACTTTATAACAACCTGATATAAAAGCAAAATTTCATAGAGCCGAATCTTGCCAAGGTTGGGGTCGAGGGTTCGAATCCCTTCGCCCGCTCCAATGAATTCAATGACTTAGGTGATATCGCCTTTGCAGCCCAAAGCGTGGCTACAGCGTGCGTTTTTATCAGCGTTCTAATTGGAACGCCCGCTCAAAAATCCTGAAAATTCAACGTTTAAGTTGGCCTTGGACGCGGCATTGCCGGTTTACGCGATTGGCACTGCGCTCATCTTTGTGTTCGGCTCGCTCCTAAAAACGGATGAGCGACGATCATCCGTAACGCTTTGGGACTGGTCCGCCAATCCCAAACGCCACAAAAGTCACATTTGCTGGGGAGGAGCCGTTGGCGTCGAATACCGTTCGCCAGCGTTCCATTTGGAACAGTCTATTTTGGCGGAAAGCCTAATTGGCTCTCGTCCTTGATCAGGTGCCACGGCAGATTCTGGGCCGGAACGGGACTGCCTGCTCTTGGCAATTAAACGCTGAAAGCTGCTAGTCATTTTTCAAGACCACGTACTACTTCGGTGTTTCTGCGTGTGGGCGGGTTTATGGTCGGTTGAGAATTTAGATGGCTGATATCTACCTTCTGTCCCCAACCCAGCTATAGCTCAGCTTTCGCCGATATAAGGGCGCACGCCTCTTGTTCAGAAACAACCTCTGCATATTTGGCCTGTAGGTCGAACAAATTGGCTTCATGAGGGTCCGGATGTCGATCGCCACAGGCTTCACGCACGACGAAAGGTGCAAAGCCAGACTGCAGCGCGTCCAGCGCCGTGGCACGCACGCATCCTGAGGTCGACAGTCCTGTGATAAGCAATGTGTCTATGCCTTCTTCAGACAGCGTCTCTGCAAGTGAGGTCCCAAAAAACGCCGACGCGAACTGTTTTGAAATAACCCGCTCGCCGTCCACCGGTTGAAGCGATGGAGGAAATGCCCCCAATGGCGACCCTTCCAGAAACACCCGAAGCGACGGGATTTTGTTGTAGAACAAACCGCCGTCTGCGCCATCTGCTTGATACACGACATTCGTAAAGAAGACCGGGATTCCGGCAGCCCGCGCAGCCGCCAAAAGACGTTCATTGCTGGCCAACGCATCCTCCACCCCCGCGTATAAAGGCGATGCCGGGTCCAGATAGGCCATAACAAAATCGACGATCAGAAGCGCCGGGCGTTTGCCAAAAGAAAGACGGCCGTCGAACGCGCCGACATAATTCGCGGTCAGATCGTCATTCTTTTGCGTCATCAGATTGCACCAGCCGCCTTCAGCCTATCCAGTTCCGCAATACCCATCCCCAACAAGCCGCCATATATTTCGGCATTATGTTGGCCGACAATCGACGGCGCTGGTGAACGGACGCTGCTGGGTGTCGCCGACATCTTCGGGAACGCGCCTTGCATTTTCAGCTTGCCATAACGCTCGGTTTCGACCTCGATAATCGCTTCGCGTGCTTGAAAATGCGGGTCTTCCAGCATCTCTGGCGCGCGGTATACGCGTCCGGCTGGAATCGAATATGCAATCATCAATGCGTCGACTTCATCAACGGTCAGCGTAGCCGCCCAGGCATTGATAATGTCATCCAGCTCAAACTGGTTGTGACCGCGTGCAAGATGCGTTGCGAACCGCGGGTCGGTTCCAAGGTCAGGCATGCCCATAGCTTCTGCCAATCTTTGCCACAGCGAGTCTTTGTTCGCGCCAATCATATATTCGCCGTCCTTGCAAATATAGACGTTGGATGGCGCGATGCCGGGAAGGATTGAGCCGGAGCGTTCGCGAATAAAGCCGCTATGGTCATATTCGGGGACCAGCCCCTCCATGACTTGCAACACGCTTTCATACAGTGCGGCATCGATAACTTGGCCATGGCCAGTCACGCTGCGATGATGCAGTGCGGCAAGAACGCCCATGCAACCATATGTGGCGGTCAACGTGTCGCCGATGGAAATGCCCATCCGGCTTGGCGAGCGGTCAGTTTCACCCACAATATAGCGCCAGCCGCCCATCGCTTCGCCAATGCCGCCAAAGCCTGCGCGGTCTGAATATGGGCCCGTCTGGCCATAGCCCGACATGCGTGCGATGATGAGGCTGGGATGTTCAGCCAAAAGCGCTTCTGGAGAAAAACCCCATTTTTCCATCGTGCCGGGTTTGAAATTCTCCACCAAAATATCGGCTTTGCCAATCAATTGACGGACCAGCGCTTGCCCTTCGGGAATCCGCAAATTGGCCGAAACAGATTTCTTGTTTCGAGCAATGACTTCCCATTGCACCTTTTCTTCGCCTTGGCCCCACACGCGCATGGGGTCGCCGGCGCCCGGGGGCTCGACCTTGATAACTTCTGCACCCATATCACCGAGCAATTGTCCACAAAACGGACCAGCCAGTAACTGCCCGAGTTCAACTACACGTAACCCCTTCAGTGCACTCACTCGGCTGCCTCCAGCGTGGTCCAGACGGGCTGAACCGGTGCCTTCAAGCCTGTTTCGGCCTCGCAATTGGCCCGCAAGGCTTCAATACCTGGTCCGTAATTGAACAAGGGAAGCTCGCCACGCTCTTGCCGCAAACGGCTGCGCAATGTTTCGGTGGCATCGGCATCGACGTCGCCATTTGCGTTAGCAATGACGCCATAGGCTTTTGCACCTTCAACCGTGACAAGCCCTTGGACGATTTCTTTGCCAACCAACGCGGGGTCGCGATCAAGCGCATCGCCCCAGCCGCCGCCGCCCCAGGTGATGAAGTGCAATTGATCACCCTCTTCGACGTGGACGTCCTCAACCTTGTTGCCGATGATCTGCGAAGTGCCGTCGGCTTTTTCGAGAATCTTGCGTGCGCGCTTGCCCGGTTCACCGCCATTGACGCCCCATGGTGGAACGAACCAGCGGTCATCATGAATCGATATCGTGCCTGCTGCCAGAAAACGGTAGGTCATGTGGATACCGTTGCCGCCGCGATGCAGACCAGCGCCGCCGCTGTCGGGTTCGGTTTCATAACGTTCGATCAGCAGCGGGAAATACCGCTCCAGAAATTCGTTGGGCACATTGGTAAAGCCCGGCCACAGCGAGTGACCGTCTGGCCCGTCGCCCATCGGACGTCCAGGAATTCCGCCAAAGCCGATCTGGAACAGTTGGAACCAGTCACCCTTTTTATCATTGCCTGAATAAAAGACATGGGGGCTTGACGAAAAACCCGCCGCATTCAGGAATTCCGGTGTTTTTTGCCCCAAAAGGCCACCTAAAATGTCGAAAATGCGGCCCAGCGCATGGGTACGACCCGAGAGCGCTGCTGGAAATTTCGGCTTGAGAAGTGAGCCGTCCGGAATGCGGACATCGATCAAATCATAAAAGCCATCGTTGAACAAAATCTGCGGATCGAAGACCATGATCATGTAAATGCCAAAGAACATTTTGAACATGTTTTCGTTCAAGAGAAAGTTGATCGAAGCCTGACTTTGCGGGTCCGTGCCGGCAAAATCGAGTACAACCTTTTCGCCTTCGCGCCACATAGTGCACTTAATTTTATACGGGCCGGCGCCCATGCCGTCGTCGCAGATATAATCTTCGAAGCTAACGGGTTCTTCGCCAATGGCCATGGCGATGAGCGATTTCATAGCGCGGTGGTTGCGGGCCAGCAGCTCCTGCGTTGCCGAGATATAGACATCATCACCAAAGCGGGCAGCCATTTCGATGACGCGGCGCGCGGCGACCCGGCATGAAGCGATAAGTGCGTTCAAATCCGCCTGACACCAATCGGGCTTGCGGGTTTGGTGCATGACGAGCTTCATCAGATCGTCATTATATTCGCCCTTTTTCCAGATTTTTACGGGCGGAATGCGGACGCCTTCTTCAAAAATCGAACGGGCGTTGATGGGCATCGAACCGACGACTTTGCCGCCGATGTCGGATTGGTGACCAAACATCGACGTAAAGGCGATCAAACGTCCGTCTTTGAACACGGGCAAGAGCACGAGCCAGTCGTTCGAATGGCTCACCGCGCCTGCACAGGAATATGGGTCGGACAAGAAAATCATGTCCCCGTCTTCGAGCGTTCCTTCGAAGTTATCGAGGAAGCCGCCGATGAAGCTGCCAAATTGGCCGACAATCATTTTTCCGGTGTGATCCGCTATCAAGGGGAATGCGTCGCCTTGTTCGCGAATGCCGGGGGACATCGCGGTGCGCACCAGCGTTGCATCCATTTCGATGCGGGCATTACGCAGCGCGTTTTCGATAATGTCGAGCGTTACCGGATCGATAGCGATCTTGTTGAAAGGGGTGTTGTTCGTTTGAATGATTTGGGCGGGCATGTCGTTCGCCTCCTCAAGCCAGATTGATCAGGATATTGCCGACCTTGTCGACGATTGCGACGCAGCCAGTTTCGATAAGTGTGGTCGAATCCATTTCGACGACAATGGCCGGGCCAGGAATGACATCCCCCTGCCGCAGCTTTGATCGGTCATAGATGACCGCAGCCTGTTCTTTGCCGTCCATCCACAAAACATGGTCGCGCATTTTGGCCGCTGCGGGGTTTCCATCGCCCTTGGGCAATTCTGCCGCTGGCAAGTCGAGCGGCTGCCCCAAGGCAACGGCACGCAAGTTCACGATTTCGTGCGGTGTATCCATGTTAAAGGTGAACAACCGCAGATGTTCCTCGTCGAAGCGTGCCAGAATGCCGGCAACGCCATCACGCTCCAGAACGTCGGGCGTAATCGTCAACGGCACTTCAAATGCTTGCCCGGCATAGCGGACGTCAATTTCGAACTCGCTGGTGATGTCCGCATCGTTGATGCCATCTGACTGCAACTGCGCGCGCGTCTGCTCTGCCATTTCTCTCAAAATAGCGATGAGCTCGGACGCGTCGGTTGTTGTCGCAAGTTGTGAAAAACTGCGCGCGGTTTCGGTGCGCATCCGCGTCGTTGCATCACCCAATGCGCACAAGACGCCTGGCGAAACGGGTGATACGGCAGGCCAGCTGCCCATCAACCGCGCAACGGCGTTCACGTGCAAGGGTCCAGCCCCGCCAAAGCCCATTAGGGCGAAATGCCGTGGGTCATAACCCTGCTGCACCGAAATCATGCGCAGCGCGCCGAACATATTTTCGTTCACAATATCAATGATGCCGCGCGCAGCCGCCATCAGGTCAATGCCGAGCGCGTCCGCGATGGTCTGCACCGCTTTTTTCGCGCCCTCGCGGTCAAGCTGGAACGTTCCACCCAACAGGTTTTCGGGAAGATAGCCCAATACCACATTGGCGTCGGTCACGGTTGGCGCTTCCCCACCCTTGCCATAAGCAACGGGCCCCGGAACAGCGCCAGCCGACTGCGGACCAACGCGCAAGGCCTTAGTCAATTCAGGTACATAAGCGATCGAGCCGCCACCTGCACCAACGGTTTTGACATCAAGCGATGACGCCCGCACCGCCAAATGGCCGACCTCGGTCGTACGCACGCGACGTGGCTCCAGATTTTCGATCAATGCGACATCGGTCGACGTGCCGCCAACATCAAGCGTCAGGATGTTCTTGATGCCTGCGTTCTTCCCGACCCAAAGCGCGCCTGTCACGCCGCCTGCTGGACCCGACATCAAAATATCGACGGGATGCTCCTGCGCTTTTTGCGCGGACATCAACCCACCATCGGACCGCAACAAAGACAATTTGCCGGTGAAACCAGCGTCAGCCAGCTTGCTCCGCAGATTGGAGATATATTTGCCGACCACCGGACGGACCGCGGCGTTAGCAACGGTTGTCAGTGTCCGCTCATATTCTTGCATTTCTGGCAGAACTTCATGGCTGAGCGACACGGGAACATTCGGCATCATTGCACGCGCGAGATCGCCGACCTGCTGTTCATGCGCGCCATTGGTGTAGGCGTTCATAAAGCTGACGGTGATCGCCTCAACGCCCTGTTCTTTCAGATAACCGAGAGCCGTTTTTGCCGAGGCTATATCCAATGGGCGAACTTCTTCGCCTTGTGCGTTCATGCGGCCGCCGACAGTGACCGTATCTTCCAATGCCGCCAACGGCGTTGGTTTTGGCCAGATAATCCATGCGGCAAGACCGCCGGGCACATACGACCGTGCGATCTGCATGATATCGCGATATCCCTCCGTGACGATCAGGCCGACGCGTGCGCCTTTGCCTTCAAGCACAGCATTGGTCGCCACCGTGGTTCCATGCAGGAAATATTCGATCCCTGCCGCATCTACGCCAGCGTTCGCGCAAATCGCGTTGACGCCGTTCAAAATGCCCTCGCTGCTGTCATGCGGCGTTGACGGCGTTTTGTGCCTCCAAAATGCGCCAGTCTCTGCATTGAACAGCAATAGGTCGGTAAAAGTCCCGCCGACATCCACGCCCAAACGATACCCCATTAAACTCTCCTCACGCTGCTTTTGGAAATGATGGCGATTGCGCCACCATGCCGGGTAATTTCCTGCCCATAATTTCTGAAAGCCAGTTGCTGGCCTCAATCAAACTCTGCAAATTCATTCCTGTGCGAACGCCTGCGCGCTCAAGCATGTAGACGACGTCTTCGCTGGGCACGTTTCCGGCTGCACCCGGCGCGAATGGACATCCGCCAAGTCCGCCTAGCGAGGCATCTACGACGCTTGCGCCAGCGCCAACGGCGGCCCATAGGTTCGCGAGGCCTGTATTCCGTGTGTTGTGGAAATGCACCCGAACAGGAAGCGGGTTAACCGCCTTTCGAATTTCCGTCACGAGCCGCGCAACATGCGCCGGGTTTCCAACGCCAATAGTATCCGCCAAAGCGATTTCGACGGGGCCAGCCTCTGCGATCGCGACGGCCATTTCAATAACGCGCTTGTCGGCCACTTCACCTTCGAAAGGACAACCAAAGGACGCCGCAATCGTGCATTGCGCCGTGCGTCCTTCGGCATGGGCAAGCGCGATAATAGCCTTCGCCGCTTCGACCGATTCGTTGCTGCTTTGACCTTGATTGGCCATCGCAAAGCTGTCGGTCGCAACCGCAACCGCACCCAGCTGGCCAATTTTTCCTGAAGCAATGGCGCGCTCTGCGCCACGCAGGTTCATGACCAACCCAATAAACGTAACGTCGTCGCGATCAGGAAGCCCCACGCACACATCTTCCGCGTCCGCCATTTGCGGAACGCGCTTTGGGTTCACAAAACTTGCCACCTCAATACGGCGCGCGCCGGCATCGATGGCCCTGTTTATCAGCGCCAGCTTATTCCCCGTCGAAACCAAGACCGCCTCATTTTGAAGGCCATCGCGGGGGCCGACTTCGACGAACTCAATATGGTCAGAAATGCTCATTACAGCTTAAATGGCATAATTGTATACAAAATCAAATAGGATTATGCGGCCAAATTCGACTTTCGAATTTCCGTATCGGTCGAATGCGCTTGTGCATAGGCATGGAAGGCGCGCCGGATATGGCCAGTCATTACAGCAGCAGCCCATTCACCATCACGCTTGTCAAATGCGATCAGCAATTCGTCGTGATCATGGTGCGAACGGCGCAGATTTTCCAAGTCATATTGGCGCGCCGTACGCAAGACCACCGGTTGCTCGGTAACCTGCCCAAGCATGCTGGCAAGTCGCTCGGATGCGGCAGCCGCAACGATAATCGCATGGAACTGCCGGTTGTGATCCAGAAATTTTGGTACATCGGGATTCGGAATATCTATTGCCTGCTTAAGCTGGGCATTGTGATGACGAAGCCGCCCCAATTGCTCACGGGTAATCCGGCTCGCGGCGCGCTTTGCGGCATGCGCCTCCAGCATAGCGCGCAACTGGAAAGCATCTTCCAGATCATCGAGCGACCAGTCTGCCACGAAACTCCGCTGCGAGTCGTTTCGCCGAATGAACATCTCTGCCTCAAGCCGGCGCAGCGAATCGCGTACAGGGGTGCGTGACACGCCGCACAACTCCGCAAGCGCTTCTTCACGAATTTGCGAACCGGGCTGCAATTCACCAGACAAAATCATGCTGCGGATATTGTTATATGCTCGTTCCGATGCCCGGGACATTAGTGTAACGCTCCTCTTGACGAATGCCATTTGTATACAATAAGCTGCCATCAAAGCAATAATCGGAAAACTAGGGGAGTAAAGTTACATGCGTATTGGGAAAAGTGCACTCCTATCATCGATAGCAGTCAGTGTTTTGATTCCGACCACGGCGTTCGCACAGACAGCCGAAGAGGGCGTTGAAGCTGAAGAAATCATCGTAACCGCGCGTCGTCAGAATGAACGGCTCGTGGACGTCCCAGCTTCTGTATCCGTCATTGATGCCGAATCGCTTGCAAAAACCGGCGCAGACAATGCGCAAGGCTTTGCCCAGCTGACACCCGGCGTAACAATCGTAACGGGAACCGCCGAAGCCGGTGATACCCAGATCAACATCCGTGGTATTAACGGCGCGCGTGACGCTGAAAGCTCGGTCGCTCTTGTCGTTGACGGCATTTTAAAGACCAACACCGCGCAACTCAACCAAACACAAGGCACGCTGAGCCAGATCGAAATATTGAAGGGCCCACAAGGCGCCATCTACGGTCGCAACGCTGCCGCTGGCGCAATCGTCGTATCGACAGTGAAGCCGGGCGATATCCTCGAAGGCGCAGTGAAGCTTAGCTACGCTAACGAAAAGACCATAGAAGGTTCGGCCTACATCTCATCGCCATTGGGCGATAATGCAGGCTTCGTTCTGTCGGGCAACTACCGCAGCACGGACGGTTTTTACCGCAACCTGTATCTCGATCAAAAGGTGGTCGATGATCAGGAGGTCTACTCCATCGACGGCCGCTTTATGGCGCAACTGGGCGATGCGACGGAACTTGACGTAAAGGCCCGCTATTCAAAGTTCTCCGGCGCGTCGATTAACTTCAACTCAGTATTTCATATCGAGGCTTTTGGCGGTGCATTCTTCGAAGACGTCGATGCGCACGAACTGCGTTACTACAGCAACATCCGCCCAACGAACGACCAGCGGTCGATCGACCTTTCGGCAAAAATCGATCATGACTTTGGTTCAACACGGCTCACCGCATGGGCTTTGTATGCTGATGTCGACCAAAGCCTGACGGCGGACGGTACCTCGGCTGATTTCGCACGTTATATTTCACCAGCGCTCGGCGCGCCGTCGAACCCAACAAACCTTGCAGTCCAGAACAAGTGCTTTGCAACGACTGCCTCTTTGACTGGCTTCCCGGTCAACGCACCGGGCTTTGTTGGACAAATTCCAGTGCCATTTATCTTTGCACCAGCGACGGGCTCAACCTTCGGTGCGTACAGCCCGACAACGTGCGACGGTACGCAGCTGCAAATTCGCAACCAAAAGGACATCAGCGGCGAAATCCGGTTGGCCTCGAACACGGATAGCGCGCTGAACTGGCAATTGGGTGTCTATGGACTGCACATCGACCGCACAGTAGGCGTCAGCCTCGGCGCAGATCTGGGTCAGGGTGTCAGCCGTGCGCTGTACAATGCCCCGGGTAGCAGCAACCCGACTTCGCAGTTGTTCAATGACACGTTCAAGACCGATGTTTATGCGGCATTTGGTTCGTTCGACTATAAAATGTCCGATCAATTCAAAGCTGGCGTTGCATTGCGCTATGACGTTGAAGATCGCACAACGTCCAACCTCGTGCCAAATGTGTTCGACCCGATTACCGGTGCGAAGATCAATCCCGGCCTTCCCGCAACAGGCGGAATTGTCGATAAATCGGCAAGCTTTAAGCAAGTCCAGCCTAAGGTCACACTTAGCTACACGCCGAATAGCTCGACAAACATCTACGCCAACTGGGGCATCGGATTTAAATCGGGCGGCTTCAACAACACCGGTTCGTCTGCACTGGTGAACGCAAATTTCAACATTCCTGCAATCGGTGCAGGCGTGACGATCAATGACCTGTTCCGCAAAGAACGGTCGAGCTCATTTGAAGCGGGCATCAAGGGATCGTTGTTCGACAACCGCGTGACGTTTGATCTTGCTGGTTATTACACCCGCATCACAGACATGCAGTTCTTTGAATTCTTCGTGGGCTCCTTTGGTCTACTCCGCGTTGTTTCCAACATCGATCAGGTCGATGTTAAGGGTGTCGAGCTGAACACAACTGCCAAAATTATGGATGGTTGGAAGGTGTTTGGTTCGGTGAACCTGACGGACAGCGAAATTAAGGAAAATGCGTCACGGCCTTACACCGTGGGCAACAAATCGCCTTATACCGCAGACTACACAATCAACCTCGGTAGCCAGATCGATACACCGCTGAATGACAGCATGGATGTGGTTCTGCGTGCCGATTACCGGATTACTGGTGCGACGTGGTTCCACACCGTTCAGGATCAAACACGGTCGACGATTTTCAGCCAGCTGCTGCCAATTTCTGCGCTCGCACTTCCCGGGGCAGTTGGAAACGCCAATTACAGCGTAGCCAAGCGTGATCCTTTCGGTGTCTTGAACCTGCGCTTTGGTCTCGAAGGTGACAACTGGAATGTCACTGCATTCGCTGACAATTTGCTCGACCGCAAATATATCAACGAAGCCATTCCAGCGATTGAATTTGGCGGTTCATTTATCTCGCCAGGCGCACGTCGCCTGATGGGTGTCGAAGTGGGCTACAAATTTTAATCAGACCGACCATACGCTCTAACAAAAGTTGGTAGTTGAATTCCATTCTCGCACTTTGGCTAAGTGCGTGGGACAAAGGTACCGTTAGGATGGCATCGCGAGTAATACTCGTGGTGCCATCTCGCTGTATCTCATGGCATTTTGCTTAGCCGAAACTCCGCAAATAAATACGCGGATGTCTTATTGCTCTCGGGGCACTGTTACCTTCCGCACGTCTCTGGAAACCCGAACACCGGAAGCATTAGTGGTGGGATCGTTCAATGCGGCGGCTTCCGCTACAGCATTGGACACAAAGCTCTTTGAGCAAGTGGCGTGGAGAATGTTCGGCTCGCTCCTAAAAACGGATGAGCGACGATCATCCGTAACGCTTTGGGACCGGTCCGCGCAATCCCTAACCCCACAAAAGTCACATTTGCCCGGGAAGAGCCGTTGGTGTCCCACACCCCTCGCCAGCTTCCCAATTGGAACAGTCTATTTTGACGGGAAGCCTAATCGGTTCTCGTCCTTAATCAGGCGTCATGGTAACTTTTGGGCCGGTAGCGGACTGACCGCAATTAAGTAGAAAGCATAGATTAAAGACAAAGCGGTTACCAAAAACTCGCCAATAATTCCTTGCACTTATGGCTATTGCCGAGAAGCCACCGAACGTAATTTACTTCAATTTGTTCATCAGACATCGTCGGACATCCTGCGATGCGACAATATGAGTTCAGCTTCGATTTGACGCAGAAAATGACGAACTAGCATCACTATGTCGTCTCGCCGATTTGCCGGCGAACCTATGATTAGCCGGTCTGCCCTCAACCGTGTGAAATCAAACTTGTGCTACCCTGCTTCTTACCTTACTTCGCAGCTTGAAAATTAAGCTGGCGAGGGAAGGCAGCAAATATGCGGGCTACGACGCCGACATCCATTAAAGCCGATACGCCAGCCAAGTTGCCGATTTGGCGGCAGTTATATGTGCAGGTGCTAACCGCCATCTTCCTCGGTGCTTTGTTAGGGCATCTCTATCCCGATATCGGTTCTGCCTTAAAGCCGCTTGGCGATGGCTTCATTAAGTTGGTCAAAATGATCATCGCGCCCGTTATTTTCCTCACCGTTGCAACGGGGATTTCCGGCATGCGCGATTTGTCGGCTGTCGGCAGTGTGGCGGGAAAGGCATTCGCCTATTTCTTTTTCTTCTCGACACTTGCTCTGATTATCGGCCTTGTTGTCGGCAATATCGTGCAACCCGGCGCTGGCTTAAACATTGACCCTGCCTCGCTCGATGCCAGCAAGGTAGCGGATTATGCCAAGACATCAGAGGGGCAGACAATTGCTGGCTTTGTACTCAACATAATTCCAGAAACTTTATTCAGCGCCATGACCAGCGGCAACATACTGCAAGTGCTGCTTGTCGCCATACTGACCGGGCTCGCGCTGTCTGCCACGCGCCCCCATAGTGATTTGGTGCTCGACGTCCTTGCCTCATTCAATGCGGTGATTTTCAAGCTCGTTCACATGTTGATGAAATTGGCCCCAATCGGGGCGTTTGGAGCGATAGCGTTCACGATTGGCGAATTCGGCATCGCCTCACTTGCTAACCTCGCAGCTCTAGTGGCTACTTTCTATCTTACCTCGCTCCTGTTCGTGGTCGTCGTACTTGGCGCTGTTGCATATTTCACCGGGTTCTCCATTTTTAAGATGATCCGTTATTTGCGTGAAGAACTCTTGCTGGTGCTTGGCACATCGTCTTCCGAAGCGGCACTTCCCAGCTTAATGGAGAAGATGGAAATTGCTGGCGCACGGAAATCGGTAGTGGGCTTGGTTGTACCTACCGGCTATTCCTTCAATCTCGACGGCACCAATATCTACATGACGTTGGCCGCTTTGTTTATCGCCCAAGCCGTGGGCATAGATCTTTCCATGTCCGAACAATTGGCCTTGATTTTGGTTGCAATGATTAGTTCAAAAGGCGCTGCTGGCGTTACAGGTGCAGGATTTGTGATCCTTGCGACAACGCTTTCGGTCGTGCCATCTGTGCCCGTAGCAGGCATGGCGCTGATACTCGGTATCGACCGGTTCATGAGCGAATGCCGCGCGCTGACCAACTTCATCGGCAACGCTGTCGCGACGATTGTTGTCGCACGATGGGAAGGCGCGCTGGATACCGGGCGTTTGGCCGCTGCGATGGCGGGTGCACCCATGCCGTTGCCCGAAGAAGATATCGAACGACATGAACGCAGCGGGCCACTCAGCGAAGCTTTGGCCGAGGCATTGGGCGAGCAATCATGATCGCGCGCCGCACCTTGCTGCAAAACCTTGCCGCGCTTTCGGCGGTTGGCGCGATACAATTGAGCAGCTTCATGCCCGCCTTTGCTGAAGATCGTGAAGAAATCCTATTATGGCCCGGCAAGCCGCCCGGCCAGGGTGGGGTGACGGGTCCGGAAAAGGTCGGCGAAGCAGGCGCAGGATTGGGCGCACTGTCAAACATCTCGGTTCCGCGTATGCGCGTCTATCGACCGGAAAAGGCAAACGGAGCGGCCGTTATCGTGTGTGGCGGTGGAGGCTATTTCCGTATTCAGTTGAAGAAAGAAAGCACACCAATTGCCCATTGGCTGCAAGCGCGCGGTTTTACAGTTTTCGAGTTGCTTTACCGTCTACCAAATGACGGCTGGGATGCATCCGTACCGTTCATGGACGCGCAACGGGCAATGCGGATCGTGCGGACCAGAGCACCAGAGTTCGGCATCGATCCAAAGCAAATCGGCATTATGGGTTTTTCTGCAGGCGGGCACCTCGCCGGGTTTACGGCACTACAGCCGCAACGGCAGCTTTATGCCGGGTCGGACACATATGAGAAAGTCAGCGCCAGACCCGACTTCTCGGTACTGCTGTTCCCGGTCGTTTCCCTCCGGAAGCCCTATGATAAAACGCGTACACGGCGTGAAATCATCGGCGAAACGCCGGGCGCTGAGGCTGAGAATGCCTGGTCGCTCGACGCTTATGCTAGCGCTGACGCGCCGCCGACGATCATTTTTGCATCAGCGGACGATAAAACCGCGCCGCCGGGGCATGGTATCATGCTGTTTGAAAAGCTCAACGCTGCCGGTGCATCAGCGGAGTTGCATATGTTTCGCGACGGTGGCCATGGCTGGGGTCTTGGCCGTCCTGAACAAGTCTTGAGCCAATGGCCGGAAATGTTCGTAAAGTGGTTCGATTCAGGAAAAATAATACAAAGTAAGCAGGGAGAATAAAGATGGGGACCAAGATATTACGCAAGGTAGCGTTGTTCAGCACAACCGCGTTGATGACAGCAAATATGGCATATGCGCAAGATGCTGCGACCGTCGCGACTGAGGAAGCCGAAGCATCAATCGTCGTAACCGGTTCACGGATCCAGGGCGCGCAGATCAACGACGTCCTTCCGGTTACCGTTCTTGACGAGCAGCAGATTGAGAATACCGGCGCATCGTCGGGCGACGAATTGTTCCGTTCACTTCCGCAGAATGGAACCATCGCGTTCAACGAGCAAAACGCCACCACTCAGAACAACGTCCGCGGTGATGTCGGGTCGGTGAACCTGCGCGACTTGGGTACAGGAAACACATTGCTGTTGATCAATGGCCGCCGGATGAACCTACACCCCGGTTTCCAGACCGAGTTGCTAGTACCGGTAGTCAGCCCCGACACCAACGAGATTGCGCCCGGCAGCGTTCGTCGGATTGAAGTCCTACGCGACGGTGCTTCGGCCATTTATGGAGCCGATGCGGTCGCAGGCGTGATCAACACCGTGCTCAAGGGCAATTTGAAAGGCGGCTTCCTTGAAGGTGACTGGCGCGCATCGGATGGAACCAGCTTGTACAGCTATTCCATCAGCGGCGGTTTAGGGTTCGATTTCGGCGGTGGACGCGGCAATTTGACCGTGTATGGCGGCCGTTTCCATGAAAACGGCCTTGGTTCGTCGGGCCGCGAATATTCGCGCGACGATGACCGCACGCGGTTGCTCGTCGGAACCGATTTCGAGGGGGAAGCCTCGTTTAACAATCGCAATACTTTCGGGCCGTTCGGCCAATTCGATATTCAGACGTCACCCAACAGCCGAACACCGATAAACGACGACGACTTCTATCTGCAACCAAGCACGTTCACCGGCTGCCGCATGGATTTCCGTAACGGGATCTGTGCCCGTAACGGAGAGACGCCTACCACGGCCGTCCGTTATAACACCATATTCGGTAACTCGCTGATTAGCCGTAAGGACCGCTACAATGCGATGGCGCTGCTGAACTACGAATTGACGGACAGTGTCGAAGCGTATTTCGAAGGCAGCTATTACCGATCGGAAAACCAGCGCTTTAATGATGCATCGGCTATCCTCAGCGCTGTTCCAGTCGGCATTGCACGAACCGCCTATTGGAACCCGTTTGGCCCGACTACGCTGGCTGGCGGCGGAGCCAACCCCAATCGTCTGCCTGGCACCACCATCCCCACCACCGGCGCTGATTTAATTATGGAGCGCTATCGCTTTGTCGATGGTGGCAACCGTAGCGTTTTGGTGGACAAGGACGCTTACCGTCTTGTCGCGGGTCTGCGCGGCAATTTCGGCGCGTGGGACTTTGACACCGGGTTCGTCTATTCCGAATCGAAGTTGACGGATCTTGAAACCAACCGCGTGTCGCTCACCGCGATGCAGCAATCGATCAACCGTACGACGCCCGATGCTTACAATCCGTTCAATGGCGGATGTCTCAATGATCCCGGCCAAGGCGATTGCACGCCGAATCCGACCGCCGTATTCGACACTTTCCGTATCAACGTGTCCCGCAAGGGCGGCACCAGCCTTGCACTGGCAGACTTCAAGGTCAGCCGCGACGACCTGTTCGTCCTCCCCGGCGGCAACGTTGGCGTTGCAACAGGTATTGAATGGCGTCGTGAGACCTTTTTCGATGATCGTGACCCCCGCCTCGACGGCACGATTACATTTACCGACAGCGTGACTGGCGTATTCAACGGCAGTGACGTTGCGGGAACCAGCCCGTCACCCGACACAGATGGGTCGCGAACAGTATATTCGGGCTTCGCCGAATTGTTCGTGCCTGTCGTCAGCGCAGACATGAATATTCCGCTGGTCGAAGAATTCAATGTGCAGATGGCCGGACGGGTCGAGCGGTTCGAAGATATTGGCGCAACCGCGGTGGTCCCGCGCGTTGCCGCATCATGGACCACTATTCCCGGCGTCACATTCCGGGGCGCATGGTCGCAAGGCTTCCGCGCACCAAATCTGGCACAGGTCAATGATGACGGTACCACCCGGTCCAATACACGGGATGATTTCGTGTTTTGCCAGGCACAGGTCCGAAAGGGCCTCCTATCCAGCCTCGACGCCTGCCCCGGTGCCGGTGTCATCAGCTTCCGGTCGGGCGCTCGAAGCCTCAAGCCCGAAGATAGTGAAAGCATAAACCTTGGTATCGTGCTTGAGCCGAAGTTTATTCCCGGCCTGACACTGACCGCCGACTATTGGCGGGTAAAGCAAGCCGAGTTGGTTGGTACGTTCGGCGACGACAACGCAATTGCGCTTGATTTGCTCCGCCGTCTCGGTGGCAGCACCAATCCAAATGTTATCCGTTCTGCGCCGACCGCGGATGACGTAGCATTGTTCACTGGGACTGGCCTTGCCCCGGCGGGCAAGATTGTTAAGGTGCTCGATCCGTACCTTAACCTTGATAGCCGCGTGTCCAAGGGCTGGGACTTCGGGATGGCCTACAATGTGCCCGATTTCGGGGCGGGCAAGTTCCGCCTTCGCTTGAACGCGGCACGGCTAAACAGCTTCGTCCAGACCGCCAGTGCTGACGGTGAGGAGCTGCTCGCTGGAATTTCTTCCGGTAAACTACCAGCTGACGTCACGGTTGGCGGGCTGGGTGAATTGCTCGAAATCGACGGCCGTCCCAAATGGCGCGTCAGCGGATCGATCAATTGGGAAACCGGTCCAGTTGAGATCGGCCTGTTTGGCCAATATACTGGCAAGGTATGGGACACCAGTGTTGTCCGGGACATATTGTTGGTTTCAGATGATCCAAATGCCAACTTCTACCGGGTCAACGACCAGTTCCTTACCAACCTTTCGGTTTCTTACACGATCAACAACGACACGGCTCTTAACGGAACCCGGTTGCGCTTTGCGATCAACAACCTGTTCGACAAGGATCCGCCACTGGCTGATGAAACCTATGGTTTTTACAGCGAGTTGTACACGGCGCGCGGACGTGTCTTCCACGTCGAACTCCGTAAGAAGTTTTGATGTGATGCGGCGGGCGGGAACTTTGTTATCGCTCGCTGCGTGGATTGGGATCGGGTCGGTTGCACACGCGCAGCCGCCCGCCACCCCAGTGTCATCGGAGTCCAAACCTACGCTGTCAGGTTGCAGTACAGCGAAAGCTAGCGTTAAATTCGATTTTGAGGGCGCGTCCCGCTCTGTCTGTTATGTGGAGAGGGAACGGACGCTCTCAATTTTAGTGACACCCGAGCACCTACCGCCAATTAACCCCAGCCCATGGTATGCTTTCCGGTACAGCGCGGCTGAAGGCGGGAATCTGACGGTGCATGTACGTTACCTTGGCGCACGTCACCGTTATGCACCAAAATGGCGCGGACGCGGCGACCCTTCGGCGCTTTCCATCGTGGTTGCCAACGACGCCAGTTCGGTATCCATTACACTCCCGCCGGGCGAAGGTGTCATCAGTGGCCAGCCGCTTTTGACGAGTGCCCATTACGACAATGTACTTAGTCAGCTTACGAAAAGTGGCGGCGGCAGCAGGATTGTAATTGGCCAATCACACGATAGCCGCCCCATCGAAGCCGTTCGTTTGGGCTCTACCGACGCTCCGCGCCTTGTGGTGCTGCTCGGCAGGCAGCATCCACCTGAAGTGTCGGGTGCCTTCGCAATGGACGCGTTTTCGCTTAAGATTGCAGAGCTGGTCCGTAACGGCTCCATAAACGGGAAAGAATTTCAGTTTCTGGTTGTGCCGTTACTCAATCCCGATGGAGTCGCGAGGGGGCACTGGCGGGGTAATCTAGGTGGGACAGACCTCAACCGCGACTGGGGCACTTTCAAACAGCCTGAAACGCGCGCTGTCCATGATTGGTTGGCTTCTTTGCCGCTACACGTCCGGCCGGTTTTGATGCTCGATTTCCACTCCACCAACCGCAACCTTTTTTACGTGCAGGGTGATGAGGCAAATGCGCAAGGCAAGGCATTCCTTGCTGCGTGGCTCGGGGGCAAGGAGAACGCCTTTGCAGGATATCCGTTCAAGATTGAGCCACGCGATGCCAATCCCGGCTCGGGCACGACAAAGAATTGGTTCAGCGCGAAATATGGTATTCCAGCCTATACCTACGAGGTCGGAGACAACTCAGACCCGGCAGCAGTGCGTGCTGCTGCGGAGGCGTTAGCTCAAAATTTGATACCATCTCTGGTTATGCCGCTTAAAGAGTGATGCACCCGCATATGTGCAGGGGCGCTGCTCAGTTCGATCCGGAGTTTTTTTTAATGAGCCTTACCATCACCTATCGCGCCGCAGCGGTCTTTGCTCTCCTTGGGGCATCGTTTGTGGCTGCGCCAGTTATGGCAAAAGACTGCGCACCGCTTTCGGCCGGATCGTCGCAGATTGTTTTTTCCGGCTGGGCAGGGCCTAAACTTCCTGTCTTCGTGCACAAGCCGCAAACGGCCGGGGCCGATAGCCGTATCGTTTTCGTCATGCATGGCGTGCAACGTGACGGCGACCGTTATCGCGATGAATGGCGCGATCTCGCTGAAAAACACAATCTTATCGTGGTCGTTCCGACGTTTGGCAGAAAGGATTTTCCCACCACCGGCTCTTACAATCTTGGTAACATAGTCGATGAGAAGGGCCGAAAAACGCCTAAGGCGAAATGGTCCTTCTCGGCGATCGAGCCTTTATTCGACGACATCGTTTGCCGCGTGTCTGGTGATCAACGGGGCTATGCGCTTTATGGTCATTCTGCCGGTGGGCAGTTCGTTCATCGCTATGTCGCCTTTGCCGATGCACCCCGTATGGAAGCTGCAGTTGCCGCGAATTCTGGATGGTATACGATGCCCGACAATGGCGCTTTCCCATATGGCTGGGGCGGAGATGTGGCAGGACTGGTCGCGCCTGCAAAGGCGTTTCAGCGGCCGCTCACCATCCTACTGGGCACCGAAGATATTGACCGCAACGATCCCAACCTGCGCATCAACGAGGAAGCAGACAAACAGGGCCAAACGCGTTTCGACAGGGGGCACGGTTTTCTGGCCGCGGCACACAAGCAGGCAGGCGCCGTCAGGCCGCTCAACTGGAAAATCGCTTACGCACCGGAGGTTGGGCACGACAATGGCCAAATGGCTCCGTTTGCTATTCCCCACCTTTTAGGCGCAGCTGCCAGCGCACCATCGCTGCAAGTCGCCGTTAAGGCCGAAGCCGCTCTTGAAGAATTACGGTCGCGCAAGGACGTCACAGCGGCAATGGCCACGATAGTTGAGCTTGAAAGCGATTGGGCCATCCAGCGGCTAATCGAACTCACCGAAATACCGGCCCCGCCGTTCGAAGAGGAAAAGCGCGGGCTGGCTTTTGCCCGCATGTTGCGTGAAATCGGTGGTCTCGACGTTCGAATTGACGCAGTTGGGAATGTGATCGCGCGGCGTAAAGGCACTGGCACAGGTTCGGCTGTCATGCTGGCCGCCCATCTCGATACCGTTTTTGCCAAAGACGTGGACGTGACGGTAAAACGGGACGGTGACCGTTTTACCGCCCCGGGCATTGGCGACAATTCACGCGGTCTGGTATCGCTTTTATTGGTTGCGCGTGCTCTGGAACGGCATGCCATAAAGACCGAACGGGACATCCTGCTGGTCGGGACCGTCGGCGAGGAAGGCACCGGCGACTTACGCGGCATGCGCCATATCTTTGCGCAGCCCGATCACGGGATTGGCAGCGTGATTGCGATTGATGGCGGAGAGATGGGACGGCTGATCGACACAGCAGTTGGGTCAAACCGCTATCGGATGAAATTTACGGGTCCCGGCGGCCATAGCTACGGCGCCTTTGGAACCGTCAACCCGCACCACGCCACGGCGCGGGCAATAGCCCGTTTTCTCGACCGCGCCGAACCCGTTACAGCCTCCGGAACAAAGGCGACTTACTCGGTTGCATTGTTGGAAGGTGGCCTTGGCATCAACGTCATACCAACTGACAGCGCGTTCGAAATCGATCTGCGATCGTCGGACGCCAACCGTCTGGCTGCTCTAGATGCAATCCTGCGATCGGCAATTGGTGCAACGCTTGCCAGCGAAAATGCGGGTAAGAAACAAGGCGGGCTTCTGGCAGTCGAGATCAAGGATCTTGGAAAGCGCCCGGCAGGCACAAATGCCGCCGCCGCCCCCTTGGTCTCCAATGCTGAAGCAGCTCTTTCTTCTTTGGGCGTCGAACCGAGCCGGAACGCCTCATCCACCGATGCAAATCTACCCATGTCGTTGGGCATTCCGAGCATAACCATTAGCCGTGGTGGCATCAGCGAACGATCGCATTCTAATGAAGAATACTGGATTGCACAGTACCCACATCTTGGGCCGCAAGCAGCATTACTCATTAGCCTCCTTGAGGCCCGCGTTAGCAATGATATTGGCGATGCAAGATAGGTTATAAACGCCTAAAAAGAACCGGCAAGGCGCCCAAGCCATGCCAGTGCCGACTGCGGCGGCTCGGTCCGGCACCCGGTCAGCGGAGAGCGGGACCGGCAAATAGAGAGCGAAAGGCATTTGTCTTTTATTGGGCACTTCTTATTTGGCCGTGAATGTTGACAAGTGGGCGCAAAGCTGGCGTGGCCGTTTTCGTTTTTTTATCAGCGTTCTGATTGGAACACCCGCCCAAAAATCATGGAAATTCAGTATTTAAGTCGGCCTTGGATGGGGCATGTCCGGTTTATGCGATTGGCACTGCATCCATGTGCAGTTGAAACATCCAATAACTAACGTTCATTCTACCACCCGCCAAAACGCTCCCATTCATTTGTGACGATATCAGACTTGCCGTGAACGACGTGGTAGCTGCGATGCTGAGCCCCTGTTGCACAGGCGTGATTGGGCAAGATGCGAATAAAGCATCGCAGGGCCGAAACAGATCCGCTAATAACATCTGATATTGAGTAAGATTAATAGCCCTAACATTGAATGACCAAGGGCCGATGGTGGCGCTCAGTTCTGGGCTGGGCTTAGTTACATGTCTTATGACCGCTTTGCGCCCAAATCCAGTTAAATTCAGTCATTCTTGGCACCAAATGTTATATCCATAACAAGACGTTGGATTGGCCGGGTTGATGGGGCTAACTTGTCGACGATCCGGAAGGTCCGCTTTTGAGAGCGTAGCCTCGGTAAGCTTACAAGGCTAGCTCGTTCGTTTATGTGCGAAGCTCGGAAGCCTGCCGATGGCCTGCACTAGCCGGTCGCAGTCCGCTTCCTGCAACCCCGCCAGATTGATTCGCCCAGACCCGACCATGAAAATACCATGGTCGCTGCGGAGTCGGGCTACCTCATCGGGTGTTGCAGGAAGCAAGGCAAACATCCCCTTCTCGTGACGCAGGCGCCCGAATGCAAATTTGCCCACATCCCCGAAATCAGCGAGCCGGTTGCGGATGGACTGGATGCGTTTTGTCATCTGCGTCAGTTCTGATCGCCACAATGCGGCGAGTGCTGGGTCGGCCATGATCACCCTTACGACCGCGCCACCATGGTCGGGGGGCATGGACCAGCAGCTGCGAGTGATTTCGGCGAGGTGACCCTTGGCAATGCCGAGATGGGCGACGTTGTCACTGAGGATATAGGCAGCACCCACCCGGTCCCTGTAAAGCCCGAAATTTTTGTCGCACGAATAGGCCAGCAATAACTCAGGGACATGGTCGAGCAGGATGCGCAATCCAGCAGCATCTTCGTCGAGCCCGTCACCTAACCCCTGATAGGCAAGATCGACCAGCGGAATGGCGTCCACGCTGGCCAGCGCCTCGCCAATCGTCCGCCACAAGGATGTATCGGGATCTGCTCCGCTGGGGTTATGGCAACAGCCCTGGAGCAGGAACAGGTCGCCGGGATTTGCCGATCGGATCGCTGTCAGCAAATTGTCCGGGCAGTCGCTCTGGGCGGCGATGTCATAATGGACATAGGTCTGCAGCGGCGCGCCAACCCGGCGGATCATGGTTTCGTGGACAGGCCAGCTCGGCGTCCCCAGCCAGACGGCTCCATCGGGATTGGCGTGCCGCCAAAGTTCAAGCAAGAGGCGAAGCGCACCGGTTCCACCGGGCGTTTGCAAACCGGAATAACTTTTCCCCGAAGCCATGCTGCCAAAGGCAAGGTCGGCCATGGAATCGACGAAGCCTGCGTCGCCCTCGGGCCCGAGATAGGATTTGCTGCCCTGCAATTCAACAAGCATGGTTTCAGCGGCTTTGACGGCGGCCATCACAGGGGTTTGCCCGGTGGCATCCCTATAAACGCCGACGCCGAGATCAATTTTGTCGGTCCGCGGGTCAGCCTCGAACAATGAGATGAGCGAAAGCAATGGGTCCGCAGGACGAGCTTCAAGTGAGGCGAGCATAGGAGTTCCTAAAGATTAGCAACCGTGCCAAGACATTTTTGCTCGGCCGAATGAAAAAAGTGGCGCGCGGTGACAATGCCTTGTGCAGAGACGCCCAGTGATTTGTAGAGCGTGATCTCGTCGGCGCTGGTGCGGCCGACAGAATCTCCGGCCAACACCTCTCCGATCTCGCCGACGATATGATCCTCGGCCACGCGCCCAGTAGCGATCGCATCTTCGACGCAGGCATTCAGGCGCGCACCAGTCTGTTCGGCCAGACGGATGGCGCGAGGCGTCGTCACATCCCGGTCCCACAGCCGGATGTCGTCAAAAGGTCTGATGTGATGCAGCGTGGACCTCTTCAAGCGTTGGCTTATCCATATACCTCTCCAATTCTCCTTCGGCCTTAGCCAAAACCTGCAAAACATTATGATTCCAGCAAACCGATTTCTTCTGCGATAGTCACGTATCTTCGTACAGGGATTGCAATTCAGTTTTTATTGTGATCCCTGTGAGAGATGATCAAGAACTTGATCGCCGCCGCCGTGCAATGGGCGCCCGAAGTGCTCGATTTGGAGCGCGGACTTCTGCGTGCGCGTGATGCGATGGCGGAAGCTGCAAGCAATGGCGCACAGATCGCAGTCTTTCCCGAAACATGGTTGCTCGGATACCCCTATTGGGCAAGCATTTCAGTGCGCGACCCGCGTTTCACCGAGGCCCGGCGCCGTTTGCAGCAACTGGCGCTGACCCGCGACGGGGAAGCCATGCGCTCCTTGCAGAAAGCCGCGGCCGATGCCGGAATCGCGGTTGTCATGGGACTACATGAGCGCGACGGCGGCTCAATTTACAATGTCGCCGCCTATATCTCCGCAGACGGACAGCTACTCAACCTGCATCGCAAATTGATGCCGACCAATACGGAGCGCCTGGTCTGGGGACAGGGGGATGGCTCCGACATGCAGTCAGTCGAAATGTCGGGCGCAAAAGTGAATGGGCTGATTTGCTTTGAGCACCAAATGACGCTGGCGCGAAACGCGCTGGCGATCAAGGGCGTGCAAGTTCATGCTGCGCTTTGGCCCGGCCATGCTTTCATCAACGGCGTCATCGACGCATCGACTCGGCATATCGCTCACGAAAATGGGTGTTTTGTGGTTTCCGCACGCGAAGTAATGTCAATTGATCGGCTGGGTAAACATCTTCCTGATTTCAGCGACGAACCGGAACGCTGGTACGGCAACGGCGGCAGCGCGATCATCGCGCCGAACGGATCCTATCTGGTCGAACCCGTTTTTGATGAAGAGACGATCCTTTACCATGAGCTCGATTTTGCCCGCATCGATGATGCCAATTGGCTGTTCGACGGCGTGGGGCATTACTCGCGCCCCGATGTTTTTCAGTTACGTTGGGATGAGTCACCCAAGACGCCGCGCGCCTGAACGCAGCGTCAGCGACCGCGCTTGCGAACATCCTTGGGCAGAACGCCGAAGTGGCGGCGGAATGCGGCGGTAAAATTGCCGGGAAAATTGAAACCGCAGGCATAGGCGACCTGGGTAACATTTTCGCCTTCTTCCTCGAGCAAACGCCGCGCCTCTTCCATTCGAAAGCGGTTCAACAATTCCCCGCCTGTGCCGCCGTGCAGCATTTTGAGACCGAAATTCAGCTTATTCGGGTTTAGACCAACACGCCGCGCAAGCTCCTTAAGGTTAGGCGGGTCGGCCAGTTCGGCATGCAAAATATGATAGGCTTCCTCCAGACAGTGACGGTCGCGCGGCGAGAAAGCAAAGGGTCGATTCCAGTCGTTATCGGACAATTGGTTTAAGTTGAGCAGCGTTTCGCACAGAAGATCGACGACGCGTGCCTCGGTCTGGGCTTTGCCGAGTATATTGGCTTCATCGGCGCCGATGATATCCGTCGCGCTGCGCGCCATAGCGGTGTTGAGCGCTAATTGCGCTCCGAAGGTGGATTGCAGCCGCCTCTCTATAAACTCGCGCACCGGAACCGGAAGGCTGCCAAGGTCATTGCCGAAAACCGTGCCGAGGCTGTCACGCGAACAGAATACGGTTATCCAACATTCTTCATGGCCTTCGAACCGGGATTCAAATTTTGGCTGCCCTTCAGGCTGCAGCAGGATGCCGGCGAACTGCCCGGTCATGGGCACAGCATCTTCATTCCCAAGCGTGTAGCAACCCTCGCCCTTCAGGCGAAAATGCAGCTTCATGACGTCTTCGCTGGTAAAGCATACGTCCAGTTGCCGCTGCAATACACCGGCGGCTGTTAGGACTTCAAAACCAAGGCCGGTCTTGATGAAACTATAGGCGCCATTGCCGTCGTTGAAGCCGTCGTGGAGTCGCATCTTTGTCGGAGCGGATTTTTCGTGTTCGCGCCTCAGATTGTGCGCGATCTGCTGGGGAGCACCACCATTTTCATATAGATCCGATATCGCACCCATGTCTGTTCCCAGCCTATTTAGACCTTTTTATTGCAGTTTTGAGATCGTGAGTCGATGGGTTAGGGCCTATCGGCTTGGCATGGGTGCAACTGGCATTAGAATCGGTTTGAACCGCATAAGTTTCTTGCATGGCGACGATTATCCATTGTGACTGGACCAAAGGAAAGAGGACGAGCGCTATGGTCTTAATGGTCTTAGCAAAGCCGTTTGAAGGGAGCACATCAATGCGCAGGATCGCTACAACCAGTTTCAAAACCACACTCATCGCCTCGGTTTCGGCAGCTTGCCTCATCGCAATGCCTGCAAGCGCCCAGGATGCTGCAGAAAAAGATAAGTCTGCGGGCGCTGGCGAAATTGTCGTGACGGCGACCAAGCAAGGCGCGCAATCTCTTATCGACGTGCCGCAATCGATCAGCGCCGTTGGTGGCGAAGACCTCCTACGAGCTGGCGCACAGGGCATCGGCGACATCGCCGCCAAGGTTCCCGGATTGAGTGCTTTTGGCGCCGGTTCGAACCAGACCAAGATCAAGCTACGCGGCGTTTCGAGTGCGAGCGAATCCGAACCGCAGGAAACGGTAGCCATCTACCTCGACGACGTGCCGATCACAGGTTCGGGCGGGACCAACAACGAAAATGGTGCGTCGCCGGACCTGGGGCTGTTCGACCTCAACCGTATCGAGGTGCTCAAAGGGCCGCAAGGAACGCTGTATGGCAGTGGATCTTTGGGCGGCACGGTGCGCTACATCCTGAACACCCCCGATTTGAATGAATTTGAAGGCAAGGCTCAAGCCCGGGTCTCGACCACAAAGCGGGGTTCTGAATCCTATGGCCTCGACGCGGTTCTCAATATCCCGATCGTGCAGGACAAGCTGGCACTGCGCCTGGCTGGCTCATTCGCGCATAATGGAGGCTGGATAGACAATACAGCGCCATTGGTAGGCCTTGGCCTGACCCCAAGCGGTACAGGCCGCAAGGATGCGAACCGTGACGACAACTGGATGGTGCGGGCCACACTCGAATTCAGGCCCGTAGAAGAGATGACCATGCGCGCCCGCTACATGCATCGTCAGTTCGACGTGAAGGGTGAAAGCAGCATCGATACCGCACGCGGCGATTACACCCAGCCTTGGAAGATCGAGCCGTTCAACAAGGACAATATCGATCTTTACGATCTCTACCTAGAATATGATGCCGGACCAGTCGTTATCAGTTCATCGACATCCTATTTTGACCGCGATACGCTCGACTTGCAGGATACCAACCGTTTCTCGCAATTGCTTTTCACTGCGAACTCGCCGTCTTCGACGCTTATCAATTCCAACCGGCAAAAGGACTTTACAGAGGAACTCCGCGTGTCGTTCGACACAGGCGGCATGGTAAAGGGGGTGGCCGGTCTCTACTACCAGAAGCAGACCAAAGACTTCACTCAAGACGCTCCAAACCCGGGGCTCAACGACTTCTGTGGCGCCAATGCCGGCTGCTTTGGCAGCCCGACTCCTATCCCAAACCTCAATCCAGTCTTTCCAACGGTCAATCGGTATGTGGTTGGAAGCTTCCCCAACGTGTTCCAGAGCGTGGTCCCTCAGGATCTCAAGCAGATCGCCGTGTTTGGGGAGCTAACTTTCAGCCTCAGCGAGCAACTGGATGTGATAGTCGGCGGCCGTTATTTCGATCTGAAAGGCAATTTCGACTATCGCTCGCGCGGCACCTTTTCTTCGCCTGGCGCCGATGCGCGTTCGGGTACATATAAGGAAAATGGCTTCAATCCAAAGGGCACAATCTCTTACAAGCCCAATGATGATACGACCCTCTATGCCACTGCTTCAAAGGGTTTCCGCGCAGGCGGCTTTAACCAACCTATTCCCAGTACACCGCAATGCCTTGCCGAACTCAACAGCCTCGGCATCACCAACAGTGCTGTTTCTTTCGATTCGGACAGTCTGTGGAATTATGAAGTGGGCGGTAAGGCAAAGGTCGCAGACGGCAAAGTCTATGTCGCCGGATCGGCTTATTATCTGAACTGGAGCGACGTGCAGGTCCGGCGTCAACTCGGCTGCGGCTTCACTTTCTTCAGCAACGCTGCAAAAGCACGCAGCATAGGGTTTGAAGGATCGATTTCTGCCAAGCCTGCCGAAGGTCTCAGCACCGATCTGTCCGTCAGCTATGTCGATGCACAATTGCAGAAGACACTGCCGCAAATCGGCGCAAAGGGTGACAGCTTGCCCGGCGTGCCCAACTGGACGATCGGCTTTGCGGTCGACTATGAGCGTCCGATCAGCGAAAGCCTTGCCTGGTTTGGCCGCATCGATACGAGCTATGTTTCCAAATTCCGCTCGTCGATCAGCCCAACCGACCCGTCGCGGCGCGACGGTGGCGACTATATGATTGCCAATGCCCGGCTAGGTTTGGCTGGTGAAGGCGACCAGAGCTGGACCTTGGCACTTTATGCTAACAACCTGTTTGACAAGCGGGCCGTAGTGGGCACCCAGAGCAATTTGTTCGGCGACTATCAGTTCATCAATCGCCCTCGCGAGATCGGGTTGCAGGCAAATATCGAATTCTAAGCCAAAGGGCTGAATTCAACATTGTGTTACCAGGTGCGCAGCGCACTTGGTAACACCTTGCCAAAACAGATCGAGAGGGCGCGGTCAATATGACTGAAATGAATACCGCACGAAGTCTGCTCTATGCCGGGCCTGCGGTGGTCCTGTCGATGATGACCTTTGCACTCGTCGTTTATATTCCGGCATTCTATGCCACTGAAACCGGCTTGTCGCTGGCAGCTGTTGGCGCGGCCTTTTTCGCGGCGCGGTTGTGGGATGCCTTTATCGATCCATTGATCGGCTATTATGCGGACAAGACGCATAGCCGTTGGGGACGGCGCAAGCCCTGGATTACGCTTGGCGTCCCATTGTTGCTGCTGACCGCTTGGTGGCTGTTCGTGCCCGGCAGCGAAGGCGGGAAGAGCATCACGTACCTACTGGTTTCGATTTTCCTGTTTTACGTTCTGTGGACCGGCGTTCAGATTCCCTATCTTTCGCTCGGGGCGGAACTGTCGTCTGACTATGCAGAGCGCAGCCGGATCGTTGGCTTTCGCGAAAGCGCGATGTTCGTGGGCACGATTCTGGCGACGGGTGTGCCTGCCTTGGTCTTCACCTCGGGCAATCCCAGTATCGGACAGATATTGGAGCTGTTTTTCCAGATGTCGCTCATCATCCTGCCCGTGACTGCATTGCTGCTGCTCTGGAAGGTGCCTGAGCCGAAGCAGATTGACAGCCACGTCCCCAGCATGAAGGAAACACTGGCTGCCTTGCGACGCAACCGTGCCTTTCTGCGCCTCAACATTGCGGCATTTCTGTTGTGGCTCGGCCTCCATATCTACAATGCCGGTGTGCTCTTGGTGATCCAGCACCAGCTGAAGCTGCCGACCTCGATCTTTCTGCAACTTGTGCTGATCCAGTTTGCGGTTGGTCTGGTCATGAACCCGCTGCTTATCAAGCTGGCCAACCGCTGGGGTAAGCATAAGGCCCTTGGCCTTGCCGCGGTTCTGGTCAGCCTGTCGCTCCCCTTGCTCGCAATGATGCCACCAGCCGACAAGACATCAGCCATGCTGGTGTTCGCGCTGCTGGGCATTACCATTTCGCCGATCTGGGTGCTGCCCACTGCCTTGGTAGCGGACGCTGTCGATATTGGCCGTTTCAAGGGCGGCGGGGATCAATCGGGCATGTATATGGCGATCTATAACCTCATGGTGAAATTCGCGCTGGCGCTCAGTGTGGGCATAGCCCTGCCGCTGATGCAGTGGTTCGGGTTCAACCCGGAAACCGGCGCTGGCAATGGGGCGCTGGTCGCCGTCACACTGCTCCTTCCTGCGGCGGCCTTCCTGCCAGCGGCATGGCTGCTGTTCACTTACCCGCTCGATCAGCGGCGGCTAGGCGTTGTGCAACGCTGGCTTGCCCGCTCGGCACACCGTTCAGAAATCAAAGCATAGGTTTATGACCAGAGAATTTGACTATATCATCATTGGCGGCGGTTCGGCAGGGGCCGTTGTTGCCAACCGGCTGAGCGAGGAGCCGGGTACATCGGTGCTGCTGCTCGAAGCAGGCGGAAGCGACATGCATCCTTATACCCGCATCCCGGCGGGAAGCGCGCTCGCTATCGCCAGCCCCAAATTCAACTGGATGTATGAGATAGAGCCCGATCCGTCGCGCGATGGCCGTGTGGACATCTGGCCGGCCGGCAAAGTGCTGGGCGGCGGCAGTTCGATTAACGGCATGATGTTCGTGCGGGGGAATGCCTGGGACTATGACCTGTGGGCGCAGAAGGGTGCCACCGGTTGGGATTATGCAAGCGTGTTGCCCTATTTCCGCAAGATGGAAAGCTATGCGCTGGGCAGTGATGAATGGCGTGGCGGCCAAGGCCCGCAGCATGTTGATCGCACGCGCGTGCCCAATGCGCTGACCGACCTGTGGGTGAAGGCTGCTGAGAACATTGGCATCCCGCGCAACGATGACCTGAACGGCGCAAGCCAGGAAGGCGTGGGCTATTGCGATGCTTCGCAAAAGGACGGTTGGCGGCACTCAACAGCACAGGCTTATATTCGTGGTATCAAGGGCCAGCGGGCCAATTTCACGCTGGAACTAAACGCCTTTGTCCAACGAATAATAGTGGAGGACGGCCGCGCGGTCGGCGTATGTTATTCACAGGGTGGACGGGAAATTGAAGCCCGCGCCCGCAAGGGCGTTGTGCTTTCGGCTGGGGCCATTGCCTCGCCCAAATTGTTGCTCTTGTCCGGCATTGGCCCTGCCGATGAACTGACGCGCCATGGTATCGGCATGGTGGCCGAAAGCCCCGAAGTCGGTGCAAATCTGCAGGAGCATCCTGCGGTCATCATGAGCTTTCATGTCAACAAGCCGTCGCTGGGAGCGAACCGCAACCCCGTTTCCGACCTGCTTCACGGGATGAATTTCATCTTTCGCGGGCGCGGGCCGCTGACCACCGGGATCGGCCATGCCCAGGCGCTGGTGAAGACCGATGATCGTTATGCTGCACCCAATGTGCAGCTCATCATTTCGCCTTTTTCCTACGATTTCGACGAGCGCGGACCAAAACTCTACAACAAGCCCAGCGTTGGCCTTGCCGTGGGGCTCGCTCGCCCGGAATCGCGCGGTACCGTGAGACTCAAATCGGCCGACCCCGAGGACAAGCCGCTGATCAACTACCCTTTGCTCGGCGAGCAGAGCGAAGTCGATCAGATGGTGGCGGGTTGCCGCATTCTGCGCAAGATTGCCCATGCCGAACCGTTCCGTGATGTGTTGGTCGATGAACGGCTGCCGGGCGCAGAAGTTGAAAGCGATGCTGAGCTGGAACGCTATATCCGGCAATTCGCTTTCCCGATGTACCATGTCTCCTGCAGCTGCCGGATGGGAAGCGATCCTGCGTCGGTGGTTGATCCGGAGTTGCGGGTGCGCGGCGTTTCCGGGCTTTGGGTGGTGGACGCATCAGTGATGCCGACGCTGCCAGCGGGCAACATCAACGCTAGCGCGATCATGATCGGCGAAAAGGGCGCTGACTTGATCAAGCAACAGGCCAAGACGCCGGAGACCGTGCAATGAACGCCGAAATCAAGCTGACTGGAACTGCCACTGACTTGCGCCCCTTCTTTGGCGGAGCTCGGCAGGCAGGAGGTGCTGGCGAAATGGATCGGCTTAATCCGGCCGATGGCAAGACCGGCCAATCGCTGCCGCTTTGTTCACAAAGTGACGTAGATGCCGCCGTTCAAGCGGCGCGCGCCGCGTGGGACGCGGGCTGGCGCAATCTGAGCAGCGGCGAGCGCCAGGCGCAATTGCTCGAATTGGCGCGGCTGGTGTCGGCCCATGCTGAGGAATTAGGCCGACTCGACAGCATCGAAATGGGCAAGCCGATGGGCGATGCGGTTTTCGATGCGCATGTCGCGGCGGGCTTCATCGCTTATGCGGCGCAAGCGATCGACAAAAGGCTGGGCGCGACCGCACCGCATGAGGTCGGCAGGCTGGAGGTGCAGCAGCGTCTGCCGCGCGGCGTTGTCGGTGCAATTGTGCCGTGGAATTTCCCCATCATCAATGCCGCGCTAAAGACCGGCCCGGCCTTAGCGACCGGCAATTGCATCGTCCTCAAACCGTCTGAGATCGCTTCCGGTTCGACCCTGCTGCTGGCCGAGCTCGCGCAGCAGGCGGGGATTGCAGACGGCGTCGTTAATGTCGTCACTGGCGGTCCCGAGGTGGGCAATTGGCTGGTCAGCCATGCAGGCGTAGACATGGTGACCTTTACCGGGTCCACCGCAACCGGCCGCAAGGTGATGGCCGCCGCAGCCTCGCAATCGCTCAAACCGGTTCTGCTCGAATGCGGCGGAAAATCGCCACAAATCGTCTTTGCGGATGCCATTTCCAGCTTGGGCGCGACCGCGCTTGCCCAGGCCTGTAGCGGTGCTGCTCTGTGGAACCAGGGGCAAGTCTGCGTCTCACGCTCACGCCTCTATGTCGAGCGCGGCGCGGCAGATGGGCTGATCGAGGCTCTGCTCGTTCATCTGAAATCGATCCAGCCTGCGCATCCCCATCACGGCGGATGCGCCTTCGGACCACTTGCCAGCAAGGCGCAATATGACAAGGTCTGCGCGGCGATCGCAGCCGGGGAAGCGTCTGGAGCTAAATTACTGCTCGATGGTCGCAAGGCCGCCGCGCCTGAAGGCGGATATTATGTCGGCCCGACTTTGTTCGTCGATGTGCCAGCCGACAATGCGCTGATGCGCGAGGAAATATTCGGACCTGTCATTGCACTTGCCCGCTTCGACAGCGAAGACGAGGCGCTGCGGCTTGCCAACGACAGCGACTATGGACTGGCGGCTACCGCCTGGACCACCGATTTTGCACGCGCGCACCGGCTGGGCGATGCCCTGGAGGCAGGCAGGGTCGCGATCAATTCGGCGATCAGCAATAAGCCGGGCTGCTGGCAAGCGCATGCATCCGAACCGTGGAAGCAATCAGGCTTTGGCACCGAAGGCGGCATGGTCGGGTTTGACGCCTACACGCGCCTCAAGTCCATCCAATATGTGTTTGGCGACTAATGTTAGCAGAGATCGAGCCCTGGTTCGCGCATGACTATCGCACCGCGCGCGGGCTCTTCCTGAAAGCCGCTGAGCAGAACGGGCTTTCTGTCCAGAGCATCGTCCATCCCCTGCGCGGCCCCGAAGGCGATGAGTTAGCGACCGATGCCGTTCGGATTGGTCCGCACGACGCCGACAAGCTGGTTGTGCTCACATCAGGCATGCATGGGGTGGAACTTTATTGCGGTTCCATGTGTCAGGCGGCGCTGATCGCGAGCGGGTATTTCTCCAGCTTGCCGGACGGGATGGCCGTGTTGCTGGTGCATGCGATCAATCCATGGGGATCGGCGCATGGTCGCCGGGTCAACGAGAATAATGTCGACCCATGCCGCAACTTTTTGGACTTTACGCGGCCTCTACCGGAAAATGCCGACTATCCTCGGCTCCATCCGCATTTGGCCGACGCCGATCGACCGGGTGAGGCAGGTGACAGTGCACGTGCCGCATTGTCCGCCTTACGTGCTGAATGGGGCGATGCGCGGTTCAACGCGGCGCAATTTGGTGGGCAATACGCCAATCCCGACGGCGTATTCTATGGCGGCCAATCTGCGGAATGGACCAACCGCACGATCAGCGGGTTGTTGCGCGAGCATGGCGGTCCTGCGCGGCGCGTCGCGACGCTGGACTATCACAGCGGCATCGGACCTTGGGGCGAAATGCTTGGTGTCGTGGTTCATACCGGCGAAGGGCTGGCGCGTGCACGGCGCTGGTACGGCGATGCCGTTCTGGCACCCAACGATCCCGATCAGGATGATCCCGGGTACTATCCCGTCACCGGCCATAGCAGCGATGGATATGAGGCCGCATTGCCGGGTGTTGAGGTTACCGCTGTAGTGCTCGAATTTGGAACCTATCCCCTCGACCGGGGGTCCGAGGCACTGGGCCAGGAACATTGGCTCAACAGCAACAATGGGAACTGCGATCCCGCTGAAGCGCGGGCAATCAAAGCGGCGCTAGCCAGGCATTTCAACCCCGATGATGCCGCGTGGCGGGCCACTGTGTGGGACAAATCGAGACACGCGATCCGGCAGGCGATTGCTGGTCTTGTCGAAGACTGAAGAAGAGAAGTACCGATGACTGAATTCAATGCCATTGTTGCCCGCGAAGTGGACCGCCGCTCACAAGGGACGCTGGAAACGCTAACTCTCGCCGATTTGCCGGACCGTGATGTGCTGGTGAAGATCGACTATAGCTCGCTCAACTATAAGGATGCGCTGGCGGTGTCGGGACGCGGCAAGATTTGTCGGTCCATGCCGATGGTGTGCGGGATCGATCTTGCAGGCACGATCGCGGAATCGGCACATCCAGGCTGGAAGGCGGGCGAACGCGTGGTTGTCAATGGCTTTGGCATGTCAGAGACTGTCTGGGGCGGTTATAGCCAGTATCAGCGCGTTTCATCGGACTGGCTGGTGCGCTTGCCCGAGGCCTTTGCACCGGAGCAGGCCATGGCGATCGGCACAGCGGGCTATACCGCGATGCTATGCGTGCATGCTTTGCAGGATCACGGCGTAACACCGGGTGACGGACGGATTTGCGTTTCGGGCGCCTCGGGCGGCGTTGGCTCGGTCGCTCTGCTGCTGCTCGCCAAGCTGGGCTATCAGGCTGTCGCGGTGAGCGGACGACCCGAAACCGAACCCTATCTGCGCGAACTGGGCGCGGTCGATGTGATCGACCGGGCCGAACTGGACCGCGATCCGCGCCCGCTTGAAAAGGAAGTATGGGCCGCGGGGATCGACTGTGTGGGCAGCAAGACATTGGCGACGATGCTGGCGCAGACCCGCTATGAAGGCATTGTCGCGGCCTGCGGGCTTGCTGGGGGCACCGATCTACCCACCACCGTAATGCCCTTCATCTTGCGCGGGGTGACGCTGCGCGGGGTGGATTCGGTGATGGCTGCCCAACCCCGGCGGCAACGGGCATGGGACGACCTAGCCCGGCTGGTTGCCCCTGCCGAACTGGCGGCCGTGTTCGACATCCGGCCGATGTCTGATCTTCCCAAGCTTGCCACCCAGTTGCTCGACGGGCAGCTGCGTGGCCGTATCGTGATCGACGTGAACCGCTAAGGAGGCGATGTGACAGACAGTATCGCCATCCTGTCGGGAGAACGCAGCCTAAGCCGCAGCGCCCTGACTGCGGCTGCCAAGGGCGCAGCACGCGTGCTTGCGGAACATGGCGTGGGCGCGGGCGATGTGGTTGCTCTGCTCGCGCGCAATGGTTTTGGCTATTTCGTGTTTAATGAGGCAGCGCGGCGGCTTGGTGCCTGCATTACGCCGGTCAACTGGCATCTCAAGCCTGCCGAAGTGGGCTATATCATTGCAGATTGCAGCCCCAAGGTCGTCATCGCCCATGCCGATCTGGCAACCGACGCGATGCGCGCCGTCTTTGGCGATAGGCCAGTCTTCATCGAAGCCGTCGCCCCAGAGATTGCCGCAGCCTATGGCTTGAGCGAGGCGCAATGTTCGCTGCGCGCTGGCGATGTGGCACTCAGCGAGGCCGCACAAGTTGCGGAGCCATGGGAAGACGCCCATCCTGCGCCGCCGTCAGCGCTCTTCTACACGTCAGGAACGACTGGCCACCCCAAGGCAGTCAAGCGCGAAACCCTTCCGCCCGATGTGCAGGTGGCGGTGACGGAACGCACCGTGACGGCGTTTGGCTTGGCCGATGGCGACGTGACCGCCACGGTGATGACCGGCCCGCTCTACCACAGCGCCCCCTTTGCATATGCGACCAATGCGCTGCGGCTGGGCGGCATGGTGATCCTGCAACCGCGCTTTAATGCTGCCGAACTGCTTGCGCTGATAGAGCAGCACCGCGTCTCGCATCTGCACATGGTGCCAACCATGTTCAACCGGCTGCTGGCCTTGCCCGATCAGGTGCGCCGCCGCCATGACCTGTCGAGTCTGGTTGCCATCACCCATGGCGCAGCCCCGTGTCCGAGCGAGGTGAAGCGCGCGATGATTGACTGGCTGGGGCCAGTGGTGCGCGAATATTATGCGATGACCGAATTGGGGATCGTCGCCTGCAGCACATCCGCCGAATGGCTCGCCCATCCCGGCTCGGTTGGGCGTGCTGCTCCTGGCGTCGATATCCGTATCATGGATGAAGGTGGTGGCGATTTGCCGACCGGCATTGCCGGGGACATTTGCGTGCGCCATGCGGGCACGGACGCCGTTTACTACCACAACGCCCCCGAAAAGACCGCCTCGCTGCGCCGTCACGGCTTTGTCGTGACGGGCGATATTGGTGCGCTTGACGCTGATGGTTTTCTGACGATCAGTGATCGGCGGACCGACATGATCCTGTCGGGCGGGGTAAACATCTATCCCGCCGAAATCGAAGCAGCATTGCTTGGCCATGCCGCTGTCGCCGATGCTGCCGTTTTCGGCCTGCCCCACGCCGAGTTAGGCGAACAGGTGGCTGCCGTGCTGCAATATCGCGCGCGCGTTGACGAGACGGAGCTGCGCGCTTTCCTCAAAGAGCGATTGGCCGACTTCAAATTGCCAAAGCTGATCCGTGCGATCGATGCCCTGCCGCGCGAGGATTCGGGGAAGGTGCGCAAGCGTTTGCTGCGCGATGAATGGCTGGCGGAACTGGAAAAGGCTGGATGACGCACGGCGTTGCCATCGCCGGATGGTCGGCGCTGCGCGTTGGCAAATATATGCCGGGACCGGGAGCTCGGGGCGTGGTTCCAGAGACTGACCGGCTGTTCCCGGTCGTGCGCGATGCACTGGCCATGGCAGGCATTGGCCCCGATCAGGTTGGCGCTGCGCTGTTTGCCAGCAACCCGCCTTCAACCGAACAATTGGGCTTTGCTGTGCAGATGGCATCACGGCTTGGTCTCAAATGCCGGGCGATGCTGGCCGAGGTGGGCATTATGGGGCTCACGGGCGGGCTGGCGTTTGACATGGCCGCCGATGCGATCCGGCTGGGTCGCTGCGACTATGCGCTGGCGCTAGGTCTTTGCTATCAGTCGAATGAACGGGTGCCAGTGGCAATGGAGCGCGGCAATCGTGTTGTGGGTGATGTCGATTTCCAATCGATCTATGGTCTTACCCCAATCAGCTGGTATGGCCTTGATGCGGCCCGCTATCTGCACGAGACCGGTCAGACACCCGCCGATCTTGCAGCAATTGTCCTCAAGTCGCGCGCCTTTGCCGCAGACAATCCGCTGGCACAATTCCGAACGGCTTTGACGTTGGACGAAATATTGTCAGCGGATCGCATCGTCGATCCCTTGGGGCGGCATGATGTGCCGGCCCAGGCAGATGGAGCCATCTGCATTGTGCTGGCGCGCGAAGATCTGGTCGCGAAAAAGGGCCCTTGCTACGCCCGACTGACGGGACGCGGCTATGCTCATGACGGGCATTTCCAGATGGGCGATCGCGCCCATGACATCACGGCTTTTCCCGCAGCGCGCCAGGCTGTGGACGACTGTCTTGCCGAAGCGGGCTGCAAGCTGGATGGGGTGGACCTGTTTGAGCTCTACGCGCCCTGTTCGATTACCGAGGCGCTCGTCACCGAGGCCATTGGCCTATTTCTGAAAGGCGAAGGTTGTAGAGCTGCGCGTGATGGCACTAGTGGTCCGGGTGGGCCTCGTCCGGTCAATACATCGGGCGGCTGCCTTGCGCGCGGTCATCCTCCCTCTCTCACCGGCCTTTACGGTCTGCTGGAATGCGCAGAGCAAGTGACGGGTAGGGCCGGGGTGCGACAGGTAGTGGGCGCGCGCCGCGCACTACACACATGCGAAGGCGGAAATTACAATCTGGCGCTCGCCCACATGCTTGAAGGTATTGCGCCATGATCGCGGTGATAGAATTCGCGGGCAAATTGCCGCGCCTGCCTCGTTACAGCCAGCTGACGCGCTGGTTCTGGCAAGGATTGGACGAAGGCTTATTCCAGACTACGCGCTGCGCCGATTGCGGCAGGCTGTCATTCCCGCCGCGTCCCGATTGCCCTGACTGTTTGAGCGAACAAACCGAATGGCAAATCTTGCCGACAGGCGGAACGCTCTACGCGCGCACGCGCATTCATGTGGTCCCAGAAGCCTTTATCGACGTTGGCCCGCTTGATGTCGGTGTAATTGATCTTGATGCTGGGCTGCGGCTTTTGTGTTGGTTGGTGGAGAACGCACAAACCGCGCCGCTCGACAGCCGATTGGAATTGGTGGCGCTGCGTCATGCGAACGGGACGGTGATTGGAGCCCGACGAATGGTGAACGAAAATGCTTGAGTGGATTGTCGAAACCTCTGGTCTAATTCAGCTGACATTTGCGGTATTGCTGGGCTGGCCGATTTTCCTGCACGGCAAATCAGCATTTCTGCAGCGGATGATCCCCGGTCGCGCGCGCCTGCTGCAATCGCATATTGACGATATCTTCATGGGGATATTGCACATCATCCTCGCTGGCTATGTGGCCAAGGGCGGCCCCATATTGGTTGGCCTGTTCATCTTTGGCAGCTGGATGAACGCACAGATTTTCCTGTTTCTGGCCTTTACCAATGATGCCTGCGCAAGCCGGGCCTGGTTCCGGATCGTCACATTGTTCTCCTTCGCATCGTTGACCGTCGCCTACCTTTGGCTGCTCCTACTCCAATTCACCTGATTTCGTGATTTTGCATAAGTTTTTGGTGAGGCTGGAGAGGCGTGCGGCAAGTTTCCGGTTTAGAATGCAGCTCAAATTTCAGGAGTGTGCATATGACCGATTTGTTTGATAACCCGTTGGGTCTTGATGGGTTCGAATTTATCGAATTTTCGGCCCCGGAAAAGGGCATGCTGGAGCCTGTGTTTGAACGCATGGGCTTCAGCCGTATCGCGCGGCATCGGTCGAAGGATGTCGACCTTTGGCGTCAGGGTGAAATCAATATGATCGCCAACTACGAACCCAAAAGCCCTGCGGCCTATTTCGCTGCCGAGCATGGGCCATCGGCATGCGGTATGGCGTTTCGCGTCAAAAATGCGCGGCACGCCTATGACGAAGCTATCGCCCGAGGTGCCGAACCGGTCGAGACGCGCACTGGTCCGATGGAATTACGTTTGCCCGCCATTCGCGGTATTGGCGGCGCGATGATTTATCTCGTTGATCGCTATGGCGAAGGCCTGTCGATTTACGACATTGATTTTGATTACTTGCCCGGTGTTGACCGCAATCCCGTCGGTGCTGGTTTCAAGATTATCGATCACCTGACGCATAATGTGTACGGGGGACGCATGGCGCATTGGGGTGGCTTTTACGAGCGCGTCTTCAACTTCCGCGAAATCCGCTATTTCGATATCAAGGGCGAGTATACCGGCCTCACCAGCCGCGCGATGACTGCGCCCGATGGTAAAATCCGCATACCGCTGAACGAAGAAGGCAAAGCGGGCGGCGGTCAGATTGAAGAATATCTGCGCGCCTATAATGGCGAAGGTATTCAACACATCGCCTTTTCCTGTGACGACTTGCCGGCGTGCTGGGACCGTCTAAAAGCGCTGGGCACACCCTTCGCGCCGCCACCGCCCAAGGCTTATTATGACATGCTCGAGGAACGCTTGCCCGGCCATGGTGAGCCAGTCGATGCCCTCCAATCACGCGGTATCTTGCTCGATGGTTCAACAGAAGATGGCGACCCGCGTCTGCTGCTTCAGATATTCTCGCAGACCATGATCGGCCCTGTTTTTTTCGAGTTCATCCAGCGCAAGAAGGATGAAGGCTTTGGCGAAGGCAATTTCACCGCCTTGTTCAAAAGCATTGAGCGCGACCAGATTGAACGCGGCGCGCTTCTGGTGCAGGAGCCAGTCGCATGACTGCGCCCGTGAAACTCGAACGTATCCACCACGTCGCCTACCGCTGCAAGGAAGCCAAGCAAACCGCTGACTGGTACGCGGACGTTCTTGGCATGACGTTTACAACGGCTTTTGCCGAAGACCATGTGCCATCCACGGGGGAATATGACCCCTATATGCACATCTTCCTCGATTGCGGGGGTGGCAATGTCATCGCCTTTTTCGAACTGCCCAACCAGCCCGAAATGGGTAAGGACCCCAACACGCCGGCTTGGGTGCAGCATATTGCATTCGAGGTTGCGGACCTTGATGCGTTGTTGGCCGCCAAGGCACATATCGAGGCTCAAGGCATTGATGTGCTGGGCCCAACATTCCACGGTATATTCCGGTCGATCTATTTCTTTGACCCCAATGGCCACCGGCTGGAGCTTGCGTGCAACATTGGGACGCCCCAGCAATATGACGATTTGCGCAGCCTTGCTCCGATGATGCTGGAAGAATGGAATGAGACCAAGCGCGCGCCGCGCCATGCCGATTGGCTGCATAAGGAACCGCTCGCATGGTTGCACCCCGAAGCGGATCCGAAGGCGTGATTGATCATACTCACGATCCAGCTGCGGGATGTTGGGTGCCTGGAGCCAGCGAACATGCCGACTTCCCGCTGCAGAACCTTCCGTTGGGCGTGTTCTCAATGGGCTCAAACAATGCCGGCATTGCGGTTGCGATCGGCGACTGGATTGTCAATTTGAGCGCAATCGCGGTACAGTTTCCGGAGGCACTTCAAACCGCACTCGGCATGAAAACGCTCAACGCTTTGTTTGCCTTGCCCGGTGGATCTCGTCGCGACCTGCGGCATCGCCTTTTCTCCTTGTTGACCGACCACGCGCACAAATCCTTGGTAGAGCCTCATCTGTATCGTCAGTCCGATGTGCAGATGCAGCTGCCATTCCAGATCGGTGACTACACCGATTTTTATGCTGGCATCCACCATGCAAAGAATATCGGCAAGTTGTTCAGACCTGACAATCCGCTTCTGCCCAATTACAAACATGTCCCGATCGCCTATCATGGCCGCGCGTCCAGCATTCAAGTCTCGGGCGCGCAGGTCATCCGTCCCCAAGGGCAGTGTAAGCCCCCCGAAGCTGACCTGCCCGTTTTTGTTTCCTGCGAGCGGCTCGACTATGAGTTGGAGATGGGCGTCTGGATCGCCGGTGAAAGCGACCTTGGCAAACCTGTCTCAATTGCTGATGCTGCCGACCGGATTGGCGGTCTCTGCCTGCTCAACGACTGGTCCGCGCGTGATATCCAGGCTTGGGAATATCAGCCGCTCGGTCCGTTCCTATCCAAGAGCTTTCTCACCACAATATCGCCATGGGTTGTTACCTCCGAAGCGCTTGCCCCGTTCCGGATCGCGCAGCCTCCCCGCTATTCAGGTGACCCAGTTCCGTTGCCCTACCTTTGGGACGACGAAGATCAAGAAACGGGCGCATTCGCAATTACCTTAGAAGCCGAAATCAGCACAGCTGCCATGCGCAAAGCAGGCCTACCTTTGCACCGGCTGTCATCTGGCCCGCTTAGCAACATGTACTGGACTGCCGCCCAAATGGTGACGCACCACGCATCGAATGGCTGCAATCTGCGGACAGGTGATTTGCTCGGCACGGGCACAATCTCTGGCGAGCAGCGTGAATCCTATGGAAGCCTGATGGAGCTATCAGAAGGAGGGGTCCAGGCAATCGAACTGCCCAGCGGGGAGAAACGTTGCTTCTTGGAGGATGGTGACGAACTTTCCTTACGTGCAGTTGCAGCCTGCGATGGCTTTCGCTCAATCGGGTTTGGCCCATGTAAGGGCCGAGTGGAAAGCAGTCGATGAAGCCAGGCTGCACGACTACTGGCGTTCTAGCGGGGCCTATCGCGTTAGAATTGCACTAGCCCTCAAAATTGCTGTCCAATCTCGAACACAAATGCCGGCATCACCGCATGAAGAGGCCGCCATTGACGTCGAAGGTCGAACCTGTAGCAGACACAGCACCTGGATCGGCAAGCAACGCAACCATCTTCGCAATATAGTCCGGTTCGCCCAGTGCCCCGACTGGCACAGACTTGACCACCGCGGCAAGTTTGTCGGCCGGGAGCAACTCACGGACCGAATCAAGATCGAGTGGTCCTGGCGAGATAGCGTTGACGGTTACACCATGCGCGGCCAGATCGCGCCCGAAGACCTTGGTCAGAGTGATGACCCCGCCCTTGGCGGCGGCGTAATGGGCGCCGGTGGCTGCGCCACCATTTTGGCCCGCAAGCGATGCAATGTTGATGATCCGACCATAGCCGGCATCGCGCATCCGCCGTCCAGCTGCCTGGCAACCTATGAAGGTACCTTTTAGCGCAACGGCAGTGACGGCGTCAAACTCCTCCGGAGAGATATCGAACAATGGTGTGGTGCGTGTAAGTGCCGCATTGTTGACGAGTACGCCAATGCCACCCCAGCGTTCACTAATCTGGTCAAGCACCCGCTCAAAGTCGGACGGCTTTGTGACATCAAGCTTGCAGAACATCAGTTCTGGGTTGGCCAGCCTTTGCGCGGCAGCATCCAGCGTCGACACATCGACGTCACTCATCGCGACCCGGAAGCCTTCGGCGAGCAATCTGCTACAGATGACGCTGCCTAGCCCGCCTGTACCCCCGGTAACGAGGACTGCATTATGGTGTGCGGGAATGGTCATAGCAGGAAGGTGATCCCTGCAAGTGCGTCGCCGCCGTTAAGCAGCCGCACTACTTTCTCAACTATACGAAAGCTCTCACCCTCTGGCCGCAGCGCCCATTCGACATTGGCAGCATAGGTGCGATGGCGATTGAACTTATACTCGATCAACTGCTGCGCACTGCGTACCAACAAATCACCCCGATCGTTCTGCCCGAGCAACCGGAAGCGCGAAACGCTGCGTAATGTGCGGCCGGCATGCGCAGCCGACATCGATTCCCCGCTGGTCAGCCGGCGCACTCGCATGTCGCGCATCGCGGCATCGTCATACGCATAGTTGAGCATGTCTTCGTAATTAGTCTCGTCTGGATTGACCGGAACGACATATTTGCCATCGGGCACCCATAGGGCCAACCATGCCGCATAATCGCGACTGTCGAGCAGATCGGCTTCGAGGGCAATAAACTCGGCAGCAAGCGCGACGTCGGGGGTAGCAGAAAGCGTGCTCATGCGGTCATCATCCTCTTCCACATCTGATAGGCCGCACGCATTCCGGTTTCGGCAGTCACGTCGCCTGCATTGCTTTCGGTCTTGTCCTCGCCGCGATTGAGCATGATCCAGACAGCATCTTCGCCTGCCTGCGAGCCCCGTTGGACCCTTTCCCACGCCTCGGCATCATCGGGGGTGCCAAAGCCCATCGGTCCCTGAAAATGCTCATGCAGTCGCAGTCGTGCGCGGTTGGCCGCAGCTGGACCACCATCCATGCCAATCGCAATATGTCGGATCTCGGTCTCGTCGACTGACAAGGGTCGAAGTACCCGGAAAAAAGCCATCGAACAGGCGAGGTTCGGAAACAGATTGACGTTAAACCCTGATCCGGTGACAGCGCGGACTATCCGGCGTACCTCGTCCTCACTATGCTCTTCGCGCAATTCTTCGGCCAGTTCAGCGAAACGTTCGGGGATAGGTTCGTCAAGATTTTTGTCCAGATCGATTAGCTCTGGGATCATCACCATTACAGAATGGCCATTGCCCAAATCCTCGACATAGCCGCCCGCATCCATGAACGAGAAAAGCTCGCTTGTGTCGCCATCTAGGCTTGAGAGGAAGCTCTTGTGCACGATCGGAAAGTGGTAAGCGTCGGTAGTATTTTCGAGCTGGATCTTCCAGTTGCCAGGAAAGGTAAACTTGTGCTCGCCCATCACCTTCACAGGATAACCACCGCCTTGCTTGAGGAACAGATCAATCCAAGGTCGAGCGCGACCAAGAAACTCTTCCAGTGGCGGCGCGTCTTCGTTAAACGTCGCAAATATAAGACCGCGGTAGCTTTCGACCCGAAGATTGACCAATGTGTAGTCGCTTTTGTCAAAATCTTTATAGCCCTTCGGCATGGGCAACCCCTTCAGGCTTCCGTCAGTGCCATAGGTCCAAGCGTGATATGGGCAGACAAAACCTGGCGCATTACCCTTCTTTGCTTCGCAGATCGTCGCTCCGCGGTGGCGGCAACGGTTCAGCATGACGCGCACGACGCCCGACTTGTCACGATTGACGATCACCGGTTGACGCCCCACAAAAGTGGTGATCCAGTCATTCTTGTTCGGCAGCTCGCTGTCATGTGCCACCCACACCCATGTGGTGTTGAAGATGCGTTCAATCTCGGCCTCGAAGATTGCGGGGTCCGTATAAAGCGAAGTGTGAACGCGATCTTCGCACACCAATTCTGCATAGTTGCCGGTCATGCTAGGGTTTCCGTCTGATTGGATTGGGGTACCGGAATATCGGCCACGTCGCTCCAACGTTCGACGCGGCGCGAAAACAGGTTGAGTGTACGGAAATGGCTGATCTGCCATGTGCCACTGTCATTCCGACAGTGGATGGTGAGGTGGGCACTGCGTAGGTCCGCACGCCCGTCGGTATAGTCGCTGGTCTGCAGCATCATCCATTCACCTGTCGCCCCCGACCCGCTCACAGATATATTCTCTGCCGTCAGAAAGTGAGCTGTCATGGCGAAATGCGGTACGGGCAAACAATAGCTGCGGATCATCGCAACAATGGCGTCACGCCCGTTGTAGCGCCCGAAGGCCTTGGCGTAACGTCCTTTTCCTTCCCAAATGGAATCGGCAGTGAAGAGTTCGCCCAGCTCGTTGAAGGGAGTATTCGGCCCGAGGTCATCGCAGATCCGAAAATAACGTGTAATGAGCTGGCGCACGGCCCTCTCGTTTTCCAACGCTTCGACGCGCGCAAGGAGCGGTATGTCAATCATTCAGGCATCACCAATTCCCGGCCAAGCCGCGCTTCTACCCGCATGTATTTCCATAGGCGATATTCGCCCACTTCGGTGGTGCGGAAAAGGTTGCAGACTTCGACTGCTTTTTCACGGCCGTCGACATCGGCGAGGATGTAGAAGGTCCAAGGCCACCCATTAGGCGAGGTTCCAACCATGGTTTCATCATCATCCATCGTGCCAATTACTTCGACGCCATCCATCTCGCGGATCGTCCGGATCATTTTTCCCGTAGCCTTGAGCACAGTCATGATTTCGGCCGAAGGCAGGTCAAAAAAGCCTTGCAGCACCGCACCGCAGAACAATGTGCGGATTTTCTTGGTTTCGATCATATTCTCGTTCCCCTCATGGATAGCCCGGCGGCGTGCCCAGCCCAAGCAGCGCTGCACCGCCCGATTGCCAGGTACCGTCGTTCAAAAAAGCATGCTGCGCCACGACGAGCGCGTCCATCAACAAGCGTGAAAGCGGGTGCGAGGTAAAGATTCCGGTCGTCCCTGACATTTCGAACGCCCGCCGTGTCACATCGGCCCCAGTCTTTGCGATATGAGTCGAGGCCAGCCTCAGCCGTGCGGTATCGATTTTTTTGATCTCCGCACCGCTTGCCGCCAGATCCCATACGCGATCGGTTTCTTCGAAGAACCAGGCACGCGCTGAACAGAGCTGGGCTTCCATCTGGGCCAGCGCAATCTGCACACTGGGCCGTTCGGCCATGGTCGGCGCCCCGGTGATTGATTGTTTGGTCCCCATCTTGATGAGTTCGTCAATGGCCTCACGGGCTACACCTATACCAACAATCGCCAATACCTGCGCGGCCATCGCCATCGAAGGATAACGATAGGCTGCCGTATCGATCGACGGTGCCGCGCCGCGCACCAGCGTGTAATGCTCGGGAACAAAGACATCATCAACGACGAGATCGTGGCTGCCCGTGGCAAACATACCAATGACGTCCCAATTTTCCTCGATACGAACCTGTTTGCGTGGCATCACCGCCATTCTGGGCAGGCCGCCGCCTTCGCCATCTGTCTTGATGCCAACCCCGATCAACGAAGCACACATTGAGCCGGAACCAAAACCCCAGCGCCCCTTGACACGGTACCCGCCTTTTTCCGCATTCGCGGTTTGAGGGGGAAATACCGCACCCGCAAACACCACATCGGGGCTCGCGCGATAAACCTCTGCCAAAGTATCAGCAGGCAAAGACGACAGATATTTGGTCGCGAAGCCGAAGCTCGCCACCCAGCCTGCCGATCCGTCCGCTGCCGAAATAGCTTCGATCAGCCGCAGGAATGTGGATGCATCCATCCCGCTCCCACCAAATTGTTCGGGCACAAACGCCCGATACAATCCCAGCGACTGAAACTGCGCGACCAGATCCTGCGGAATATGCCCCAGCTTGTGCAGTTCGGCGCGTCGTTCGCGAATTTCGGCCAGCATCGGCTCCATCGCAAATGGCTCAGCTAGTTTAGAGTGGGCAGCCTTCATCACGCCTCTCCTTTGGTAAAAATCGGTACTTGCCGGGCAAGTGCGCAGAGCTTCTCATCCTCTCCGCGACGACCTACCAACTGCAACGAAACAGGGCGACCATCGACTTCGCCCACTGGAAGCGCAATCGCCGGGTGCCCTGATAGGTTGAACGGGCGGCAAGCCAATGTAATGGGCTTGGGTGCAGCAGAACTTGCCACCTCCAGCAGCGAAGGAACTGCATGGGTCATAGCCGGAAGCGCAATGCCATCAAAACGATCGAGCAGCCTGTCAACCACTGCCGCAAACTCCTTGCGGACCGCCTCGGCTTCGGCGACTTGCGTGTCGATGATCCCAGCAGACATCAGCAGCCGATCATGCACGTCGCGGCCAACCAACCCTGTTTCGGTCAAATGACCGCAGGCATTCCAGGTTTCGCGGCCAATCACTGTTAATCCGGCGTCGGACGCCTCATTGAATCCGGGAAGATCCGCGTCGACAAGCGTAAAACAGGCGGCGGCCTGATCCCGGACATGGGCCAATATTGCGGTTTCGCCATCGAGTGGAAACCAGGCCACCTTAGCGTCTGCCTTGCCTGCCACAGTCGATTGCCAATCCGGCGCAAGGATTGCCATCGCCTTTTCAATTGTCTCCACGTTGCGCGCCAATGGGCCAACGCAGTCGAGACTGCTGACCGCCGGATGTGCCCCCAAGCGGCTGACGCGTCCAAATGTAGGCTTGAACCCGACAATGGCGCAGCATGTCGCTGGCACTCGGATCGAGCCGCCAGTGTCAGTACCTATGGCAAAATCAACAAGCCCTTTGGCTACCGCTACGGCCGAACCGCTTGATGAGCCGCCCGGCAACAGTGCGGGATAGTTGGGATTTGTAGGCGTTCCGGTCCAGCTATTGATTCCGGTCACACCATAAGCAAGTTCGTGCATATTGGCCCGACCGGCGATTGCGTAGCCAGCATTCCGCAGCCGCGTCACGACCTCAGCGTCTGAATTAGCGGGGGCTGCCCCCACAAGCGCTCGCGATCCGCTTGTCGTGACTTCGCCAGCTATGTCGAAGCAATCCTTGATGGCAACGCTTGGCGCACCGCCAAACGACTCGAAGCGACCCACAAAAATGCCCGTGTGGCTGGGATCAATAACGGATTCAGGCGAAAAGTTCATTTCATCTGCATAGACTGTTCACGCCAAGCTCAATTGTTCAATCTTGGCTAGTGCCTATGCGCTGTCAATTTTTGGGCTCTAGTGGCGTTCCCACTTTTTGAGACCGAGCAAAAGGAAAACGGCGACCAGATAAGGGGTCGCCATTGCTGCGAAGAGTTGTCCCGTCGTCCAGCCCATTGTGAGGAGTGTACCTGCCAGCCATGGGCCGACGACGGAGCCGATCCTGCCAATGCCAATTGCGAGACCGGTCGCACTCGCCCTTATCCGAGCCGGAAAAAGACCTGGAATTATGGTATAGATACCAATCTGTGTTGTGTTGACTGCCAGTCCCAGCAGAAATGCTGCAGTAAGCAAGATGATGGGCTCAGCGGGGAGCAAGCCGAATGCAAGCGTAAGACCGGCGGACAGCGCCGTCGAGGCCGCCACAACAGTAACTAGTGAGCGCCGGTAGGATAACCAACCAAGGGCAAAAGCTGCAAGGATTCCCCCGGATGTAAGCAGTGCGCCCGCCGAGACAGCTTGCCCTTCGCCAAAACCGGTATCAACTAAAATCTTGGGCACCCAGCTGGTCAGGAAATAGAAGACCATTACGCAGGAGAAGAAACTCGCTGCGATTAACGTAAGAGGTGTTCGAACGTCCGCGAGTTCTTTCCACCCTGGCAAAACGATATTGACGTTGGATGAGGGCAGCTTTGCCTCATCCCCTACATCGCCAAGCCGAGCAAGCAACGCGGCATGTTCGGCGGCGCGGGTTGGTTTGCGCGCCAGATATGCCAAGGATTCAGGCATGCCCAGATAAACGGCAGGCACAAGCAGGCAAGTCATGATCGCACCAGCATGGAATACTGCTGTCCAGCCAAAGCGGCCGAGCAGCCAAATTGCCAGAAATCCTCCCAGCGATGCACCAATTGCAAAACCGGCTTGCATTACCGCTACGGCCGTAGCGCGGGATCGCGGTGACGCATATTCAGCGACCATCGTGTTCATACATGGCAAGATAGCACCGATCGCCAGCCCAGTCGCCACGCGCGCGCAACCCAAGGAAAAAAGGTCGCCGGATTTTCCGGCCGCGAACATGGACAGGGTCGCTACCAAAAGGCAGGACAGGATCATCGGACGCCGCCCGAAACGGTCGGCAAGTGGTGCCAAGAATATTGACCCTGCCATCATCCCTGTCAATCCAAGACTAAAAAGCACGCCCAGCCGGGTCGGAGAAAGGGCCCATAGTTTGCCAACAGCAGGCGCTGTGTAGGCCATGGCAAGGATATCAAAACCGTCGAGCATGTTGACGCAGGTACACAGCGCAATCACGCGCAGTTGGAGCGCTGACATTCCGGTGCGCTTGAGAATGTTCAGCATTGCTGGCCTGTGAAGTAGGCGCGGCAAATATCAGAAAAATCCTCTGCTTTTTCTGAAAGCTTACCATTCTGGCGCCGGACCAGCGCGAGCGCGACAGGATCATGCCTACCTTTCAAGGGCCGTATCTCTAGTCGCTTGCCATCATAGCTAATGTTGCCGGCCGGCTTTGTTACCAGCAGTGAATAACCCAACCCATTTCCCACTAGGCTTCGTACCAATTCGAACGATGCAGTCCTCATGGCGATATTCGGATCCCGACCGATAGCAGCAAAAAGCCCGTTGACATATTCCCGACTGAGTGGCTGATCGAGCAGCACAAGTGGATCGTCAACAAGGTCATGCAATGAAACCGTATCGGATCCAGCACGCGGGTCTTCCGCCGCGAACAGAGCGTAGGGCGACTGTTCCCTGAGTGCCTCGCCCTCGAGCGCATCAGGTAAATCCCGGTCGTACATAAGCCCAATCATGGCTTCACCCGTTTCGACCATATACGCAACCTGAGCCTGATCGCCTTCTAGGACATCGACCTCTAGGCCAGGATGTAGATCACGTATTTTCATTAGCAAGCGAGGCAAATGGAATGGGGCGAAGCTGGAAAGGCATGCAATGGATAAGGGTAGGTAACCGTCACTGGATTGCTGACCCCTAGCGGGAGGGAGACGGAAGGCGGCACTGTAGGCGCGGTTGGCGTATATCAAAGCCTTCCCTTTATCGGCCAGATGCACCTGCTGGACTTCGCCAAAAAACACGTGATGTTGTCCAACCAGTTGATCACGAATCAGACGACAATCAAAGCTGGCCAAAGCGCCGCTCAAGACTGGAGCACCTGTGCTTCCCTTGTCCCACTTAGCGCAAGCGAACTTCGCTTCCCCCTTGTCGCCATAACGGCCCGCAAAGGTGTCAGACACAAACGACTGATCATCGCGCAATATGTTGACCGTGAAAACACCATTTTCGATGATGTGTGCAGCCCCGGCACTGTTGTCATTGACGCAGATGAGCAATGTCGGCTTCTCGGTATCTGCCGATACCGATGACATTGCGGAGACAGTAGTACCCACTCGACCGGCAGGGCCATCGGTTGCCACCACATTGACGGTCGCGGCAACGAAGCTCATCCCGTCCAGAAAATCCTGACGAAGATCGGTCATGGGCTTTCCAGAAAACGGAGCAAGGCGTTATTGAACAGCGTGGTTTGCTCAACATTGCTAAGATGCGCTGCGTCGAGCGTTACCAGTTTCGCCCCATCAATGGCAGATGCGAGATAATTAGCATGCTCAGGTGGTGTTGCCGGATCTTGCGCCCCGGCAATAACCAGAGTGGGTACATCAATAAGGCTTGCTGTCCTGCGTAAATCCATGTCGCGGATTGCGGCGCAGCACCCGGCATATCCTTTTGGTGCCGTCGCGGCGAGCATAGCTGCGATCCGCGCGACTTCGGTTTCGCAAGTTGAGCGGAAGGTCGTCGTAAACCAACGTTCGATTACGGGCTCGACCATCGCGCCCATCCCCATGTCGAGCACGGTACGGATCCGGTCTGCCCATCCCGTCGGTGGTCCCATATAGGCGGAGGTGTTGGCAAGGGTAAGGGTCAACAGCCGCTCGGGCGCGCGGTATCCGAGCCACTGTCCGGTCATTCCACCCAGCGATACGCCAACAAAATGCGCGCGGTCGATATCAAAGGCGTCAAGTAGACCAATGACGTCGCGACCCAGCCGGTCGAGCGAATAGCCACCCTCTGGAATTGCCGAACTGCCATGCCCTCGCGGATCATAGCGCAAGATGGAGTAGCAGTCGGCGAGCGCCTCAAGCTGTGCGTCGAACAGTGCCATCGCTGTCCCCAGTGACGGCGACAGCACCACCGTCGGCGCATCTCCGCGCGGCCGATAGTCGCAAGCGATGACACAGCCGTCATCCGTAATGATGGTCCGAGTATCGCTCACGCCCGTTCCCGCACGGTCAGCTTTTCGATCCGCTTCTCATTAATCGTACTCTTGACGATCCGGTTGACGTAAATGCCGGGAACGTGGATCGCGTCTGGGTCAAATGTACCCGGCTCGACTATTTCTTCAGCCTCGACCACGGTGATCTTTCCGGCTGTCGCCATGGGTGCATTGAAGTTGCGCGCGGTCTTGCGGAACATGAGATTGCCGGCAGTGTCGGCGCGCCAAGCTTTTATGATTGATAGATCAGCGCGGAGCCAGGTTTCTCGGACATAATCCTCACCCTCGAATGCTTCGACCGGCTTTCCATCGGCCACTACGGTACCCACCCCTGTCTTGGTATAGAAAGCAGGAATTCCTGCCCCGCCCGCGCGGATGCGTTCGGCGAGCGTCCCCTGCGGGTTCAACTCCAGTTCAAGCTCACCCGAGAGATATTGTTGCTCGAAGAGCTTATTATCGCCAACGTATGAGCTAATCATTTTGGCAATTTGCCGGGTCTGGAGCAGCATCCACAGGCCAAAGCCATCGGCTCCGGCATTGTTGGAAATCACCGTCAGCCCCTTCACGCCCGAAACCTTGATCTCGGGGATCAGGCTCTCCGGATTGCCGGAAAGCCCGAACCCTCCAGACATAATTGTCATACCATCGAACAAAATGCCATCGAGTGCTGCCGCTGGCGAGGGATAAATCTTTTGCACGATGCAGCGTCAGGCTTCTGCGCGCGGACGCGCCGATAAAGCCTGATCGGTATCCGAACGAGCTTTTTGAAGTTGGAAATCGAACACAATCACAGGACTGCCGCCACTGCGATCGGGAACCGGCAACAGTCCTTCGCGTGTACCAAATGCGAAGTCATCATGGGCGCGCGGATCATCGCCAAAGTTGATCTGTGTCGTCAGCGTTCGGTAGCCTGGGGCTTCGATGAAGAAATGAACATGCGCCGGGCGATCACCATGGCGACCAAGCGCCTGCATCAGACGTTCCGTGGCGCCACCCGGAGGACAGCTATATCCGCGCGGCATTTTTGAACTGAAGGCGTAACGGCCATCGGCGCCGAGCTTGATCCGCCGCCGGTTGTTGAATGGGCTCTGCTCGCCAGTCGGATCGAAATGCGAATAGAACCCTTTCGAGTTGGCATGCCAGACATGCAGCACAGCATCCTTTACCGGCCCTCCATCGAGGCCGGTAATTCGGCCGGACATGGTCAGCGTTTCGGTATCATCGGGATCAGTGGTGAGGTTGACATCGTTGGTTTTTATCAGGTCGCCATCAACCAGCGGCGCACCTGCCACATAGAGTGGACCCTCTATGGTGCGAGGCGTTCCACCGCCTATTCCGGCTTCGGCATCCTTGGCATCCATATGCAGGTCGATGAAGTGCTCAATGCCGACGCCCGGTGCGATCAGGCCGAATTCGCCCGCACCTTCCTGCAGGAAAATCAGCGCCTGCCAGAATTCGCTTTCGCTTATGTCATGTTTTTCAATCGCTACCATAACCGCTTCGAGCAGATCGCGTGTAATTGCCTTGAGACGTGGATCGCCGCCCGCTTCGGTAACGCCGCTGGCGCGATCCAGCAGTGACTGGACGGTTGCTGATTTAACAATATCGGTCATAAGGACACCCCTTGGTCAGTCATCTTGGTTAATATCGGATGGGTGGCGACACAGCGCCGTGACCTTCACGGTCATGAACGGATAAAGCGGCAAGCTCATCATAATGTCGTGAAGCGCGCCGGCGCTCTCGACTTCGAATATGCTGACATTGGCGTAGCGCCCGGCAACGCGCCAAATATGCGGCCACTTGCCGGCATGTTGCAATTCCTGCGAGCGCGCCTTCTCGCGCACCTTCATGTCTTCCAACACGGCCTTGTCGATATCCCAGGGAATATTGAGGTCCATTTCTACCATAAATAGCATCGCACATTCTCCTTAATGACGCCGAAAAAGCTCAAGTTTGCCACGATCCACACGGACCCCCAGGCCCGGGCCATCGGGAACGACCAAACCGAAGTCTCGGTAGACCAGAGGTTCGGTGAGGAATTCCTCGGTCATCAGCAGCGGGCCGAACAATTCGGTATGCCAGACCAAATCAGGCAAACAGGCAAACAGATGTGCGGACGCCGCAGTCCCGATACCGCCTTCGAGCATGGTTCCACCGTACAATGCAATATTCGCTTCCCGGGCGATGACAGCCACTTCAGCCGTGGGCACAAGGCCACCTGATTGCGTAATTTTTAGCGAAAAGGCATCGCCAGCGTGTTCCTTGGCCAGCTGTCGTGCACTATCAGGGCCAGTGAGCGCCTCGTCGGCCATAATAGCAATGTCGCAGTTTGCCGTCAGCTCGGCCATGCCTTCGAAATCCGACTTAGCCAAAGGTTGTTCGATCAGCACCACACCCGCATCTTGCAGCATTGCTGCGCCCTTCGCGGCCTGGCCCCGAGACCATGCCTGATTCACGTCGACACGGACCGATGCCTTGCCTTCGAAGGCCTTTGCAATCGCACCAACATGCGCGCAGTCCGCTTCGACGTTGCGCTTGCCTATCTTCAGCTTGAAATGCCGGTGACGTCGCGCTTCAAACACGCGTTGACCTTCTTCGATATCCAGCGCAGTGTCACCGCTTGCTAGCGTCCAAGCCACTTCCAACCGGTCAACGCGGCGCCCACCCAGCAGTTCGGAAACCGGCAGACCGCGCGCCTGGCCCAATCCATCAAGCAGCGCCGTCTCAATCGCGCATTTGGCAAAGCGATTCCCGACGATATGTCCTGACAGCAGCGCCATACAAGCAGCTACGTCATCGGCGTCACAACTTTGCAGGATGGGCGCAAAATATGTTTCGATATTGACCTTGATGCTCTCCGGGCTCTCCTCACCATAAGCGAGACCGCCGATCGTGGTCGCTTCGCCTACACCAAAAATACCGTCACTTCGGCGCAGGAAAACAAGTACCACCGCTTGGCTATGCATGGTCGTCATTGCCAGGACATGCGGCCGGACCGTGGGAATATCCGCGATCACAACCTCAATTTGTTCAATTCTGACCATGTATGTCCTAGGCTCCCCGAATGGTTATGTTGCCAGAATGTCGTGAACAAGAATTATTGAATGTGCGCGATTAGCTATGCCGAACTATTGCAGCGAACAGCCAGGTCAGATGTTGGCGAGGGTGCCAAGTCCGGCATTACAGGCGAGCTCAAAAACGCGCCGGGCAGTCATGATGTCCTGCGCCGCCACGCCAAGCGATTTGTAGACCGTGATATCGGTATCGGACTGGCGCCCCGTGATCTCTCCAGTCGCGACTGCGCCGATCTCTCCCAGGATGTGATCATCACTTACCAAACCAGTCTCGCGGGCATGGAGAAATTCGCCGGCCTGATCGAGAGTCGATGGCAGATAATCGATAAAGAAGCGGCTCTTGGTAACAACTTCATCGTCGGCCTCGCGCTTGTCAGGAAAGCTTGAGCCGACCAGATTTACATGCATTCCGTCGGCGAGTTGTCGCCCGAACAGGATGGGTTCGCTGGCTGCCGTGACCGTGCAGACGATATCAGCACCGTCCAACGCTTCTTCAACGGTTTTGCAGGAACGCCCGCCCTTCTCGCTGGCGAGACGCTGTGCGTTATCCTGGTTAACCCCCCAGATGCGCACATCATCAATGGGGCGCACTACGCGCAGCGCATCGATATGCGCGGCGGCCTGCTCGCCAGATCCCAGAATTGTTAATTTGGTAGCATCCTTGCGCGCCAGCAAATCGGTCGCGTTGGCCGTCGCTGCCGATGTCCGTATTGCAGTTACAGTGCCGCCGCAGAGTATCGCCTCGGGAACAAGCCCGTCGGCATCGTAGAGGACCATCAGTCCTAGGTGGCTCGAACCTTTGCGTCTTTCGGGTGGAACCAAGCTCACCAGTTTGACCCCTGCCGAGTTCGCTTCGGCCCCGACATAGCCCGGCATTATGCCGATGGCGCCCATGCCGCCCGGCAAGACTATCGCCCTGCGCAGCGGCAATTCTACTTCGCGGCGGGAGACCGCGATCATCGCTTCGCGCATCCAACCAATAAGTTTTTCTGGCGGTGCCAGACGGCGAATAGTCGCGCCGTTGATGATCCGCAATTGCCCTGACATCAGGCCTCATCGTCGCGCAGCAGCGCGGCATGGGTTTTGCGATCGATGTTCGTTCCACAGATGATGATGCCGACACGCTTACCAGCCAATTCATCGCGAAGTGGCCCAAGTAACGCCGCTGTCCCAGCCGCTGCCGCAGGCTCCACCGCCAGCTTCATTTCATCGAACAGAAGTAGCATCGCCGACCGGATCGCATCATCGGTGACCGTAAGTAGCTGATCGATATTCGCCCGACAAAGGCCAAAGCTATAGGGTAGTGCCATGGGCGGCCCCAGACTGTCAGCAATAGTTTCCACCTTCTCCAGCCGCTGTGGTTCGCCTGCGGCAAAGCTCCGGCTCATGCTATCAGCACCAGCTGGCTCGACCCCATAAACTTTGCAGTCCGGCATCAGCTGTTTGGTCATGAGCGCAACCCCGCTCGCCAGCCCGCCGCCCCCGACCGGGATTATCAAAGCGTCGAGCGGTCCCGCTTGCTCACAAATTTCAATACCCAAAGTGGCTGTACCCAGCGTGACATTATGCCCTTCAAATGGATGGATGAACGTACGCCCTTCCTCAGCCACGATTTTCTCAGCGAGCGCGAAGCAGGCCGGACCATCTCCGCCGATGATGACTTCCGCACCATAGGCCTTTGCGGCAGCGACCCTCGCCGGATTCGCTGACGATTGCATCACGACCTTGGCATCAACACCCAAGGCTTGCGCCGCATAGGAAACAGCAATGGCGTGGTTCCCTGCGCTGACGGCCGTCACGCCCCGTGCGCGCGCCGCCTCATCAAGTGCCAATATTCCCAGCAATGCGCCGCGCGTTTTAAAACTGCCTGCGCGCTGGAAAAGCTCAAGTTTGAGCGTAACCTGTGTATTTTGACCAATACGCTCAGCCAACTTACTGCCCTGCCATTGATGAACTGGTGTTTTATTGATGAAACTAGCTATCGCGACAGCCGCCTGGCGAGCGTCTTCGATGGAAGGTATCTGTTCTAGCTGCATTGTTGAAGTCCCTTGATCGACGCATTGATTATCTGTGTGCCGCGCTTGAGTACCTGTTCTTGCCAATCGCTATCTTTGGGACAGTGCATCTCAAGGTTGGCCTCGGCGACAGTCCGGCCCGCCTCCGTCTCGACCAGACCGTTCGCATGCACGCGGTGATCCTCGAGCAGAACTGGCAAGGAAGTCGCAGGCGGATAAGTTCCAAATTCGACTACAATAGATGTCAGTTCGCGCTCGCCCAAAATCTTAATGTAGCCATCCGTGGTGTGGCCCCTCGCGCTGTGTGTTCCTCCGTCGACACGCGGCGCGATGATGTTATCGCCAAAAAAGCGCTTCACCCGCTCCAAGTCAGTACCTTGTTGCATACTGACTGGAATTACTTCGCCCCATGGGCCAAGGCCTGAGTGAAATTCAACGATACAGAACTTACTGGCCGAGCGCGAATGGTCCTGCAATATGGCTTTGACTGTCCGGTGGGCCCATGTCGGCGCGTGGCCGCCAAAGGAAAAGCCCTCTGGGTATTGATACTGGCCACTCATCAGGCTGTCGATGGCGTCACGTTCACCTAGCTCTTCGTAAAGTTGGTACACAACCCCTGCAGCCTCACCTTCAGCGATTTGCATCAAGCGCGGGTGCACTTTTTCGTAGGACGGACTGTCTGGAAATGCCTCAGAAAAATCGAGGAAATTGCGTGCAAGATCGATATTGTCTTCCGTGTAGCGACGGTAATAAGCCGCTCCCCAAGGATTGATTGCGTGGATTACGAGCAATGCCATGTCGGCGGGCAAGGACGCTGCACCTCCGCCCTGGAGCCAATCACACACGCAGGCTGATCCGGCATAATGTTCGACGCCGTGGACACCAGTGATCAGCACGACCAACCGATCTGCTTCTGTTGAACCTATTCGTGCGACATCAGTCGCCAGATTCTCCCCTTGGCTGCCCTTCAATGGATGCGAAATATTCGTTAAAGCCGCACCCACGCGATCGGCCGCCGCCAGAAAACGATCGCGGCTTTGCACAAAGTCGCGCGCAAAAGGACGTATTTTTACGGTCATCCAATCATGTCCACGGGAAGCTTAGGACGACGATCCCAACGCAGTTGGAAAATGTCTGGGCGGGAATAATGACCGGTGCCGTCAAACCAGACTTTGGTGCGGATAATACGCTCCAGATCAATTTCGGCAGTCAAAATCGTTTCTTCGCCAAAGACAGGGCCCGCCAGATATTGTCCATCCGGTCCGATGATCCCGCTGCCGCCATTCGTGGCATATTGGATCGGATCGCAATTGCTTTCAGGCATGCCTGGCATGATCCGGTCTCGGGCCATCACTTCACGCGCGGAAATCACGAAGCATCCATTTTCGAATGCGATTTGGCGGTTCGCGGCGTCTACAATATCGGTCATGAAAGAAAAGCCAGGCCACTGTGCAGCATGGACCTGAATGCCCAAGCCATTGAGGGCATAACGCGCCGGAGCCATATGATGTTCAAAGCAGAGCAACCCGCCTATCTTTCCGAGCGGTGTATCATAGACCGTAAGGTCAGAGCCGTCACCTTGACCCCAGACAAGGCGCTCTTGCAAGGTGGGCATCATCTTGCGGTGGCTGCCAAGCAGCTTCCCATCCGGCCCGATGTCGAACTGAGTATTGTAGATTGTACCCCCGGCCTTTTCATTTGCGCTAATCACCACATGCGCGCCGTGTTTGGCTGCAGCATCCATAACCGGCTGCAGCGCATCACTATTCCGGTCGATCGCGCCCGCATGGAGCGCATGGAGCCACGCCTGAAATTCAGGAGACGCGCCGGGTAGGCCCGTGAAATAGGGATAGCCCTGTAAAAAAGTCTCAGGAAAGACGATCAGCCTTGCGCCCTTGCCTGCCGCCTCGGCAATCGCCCGTGCGGCTTTCTGCGCGCCAGCTTTTGGATCATGGACGCACGGGGTCCACTGAACTGCGGCCGCTATATAAGGGGTAATCTTGCTCATTGATGCTGTCCTCCGGCCCGGCGGGCCAACCATTTGCGAATAACTGCGTGACGTTTCTGGGTGATTGGGTAGTTCCAGATGAGCAGACACCCCGCGAGTGCGATTATGCCCGGTAGGATCAATGTGACCAGCTTAAGCGCCCATATTCCCTGTGAAGTGATCGCAGCTTGCGGATTGAAGCCGAGATTGCCAGCCAAGGCGAGGGCAAGACCAACCCCAATAGCCAGCGCCATTTTCTGCACGAAAGCATAAAGTGCAAGATAGAGTGCAGCGTCATCGCTGCCGCCCTTGAACATGCCATATTCGACCGTGTCGGCCACAATTGCGGGTGGCATGACCCAGATCACCGGGGTCATAAAGCCGGCGGCCGCATAGACCAGGATTGCTCCTAAAAAGGGGGCTTCTCCGACAAAATAAAAACCTTGATGAGCCAAAAAATAGCCCATGGCACCGATCACGAGCACACGGTGTCGACCTATAATGTTAGCGAGCTTGTTCCAAACCGGCAGCGAAATAAGGGCCATCAGATATTGCGTTAACACCAGCCAAAGGAAATCGGATTCAGCTAGGCCAAGGCCTTTAGTGACGTAAAAGAGGATAGTCGAATTGTGGAATGCACCGCCCAACCAGATGATGAATATCGCGACCAGCATGCGCATTAGCGGCTTGTTACTGCGCATTAAAGATAACGCGGAAAACAGGCCCAAGGGAGGATGCGGTTCAAACTCGCCTTGCGGCGCGATCTTTAACGCGGTCGGAATTGTTACCGCCAGAATGACAATGATGGTGAGCGCCAACAGCCACAATATGTCCCTCAGCCCCGGCTGGCCTTCAACCATTAGCGGCAGCAGTATAACGGGCAGCAAGGTCGCGATCACTGTGCCAAATATGCCGGCACCTTCACGCAGGCTGTTGACTTTTGTGCGCCCCTCATAGTCGCGGTAGATCTCGGCCCCCCATGAAATATAGGGAATAATGACAATGGCATAGGTAACGTAAAACAGCAGTGCGACGACTAGCAAATAGGTCATCCCTACACCTTCTGGAGGCTGGAAAAATAGCCAGGTCATCAGCATGAAAGCGGGAATACCAAAAGCGATCCAAGGTTTGCGCCGTCCCCAGCGCGAACGCGTACGGTCGGAAAGATTACCGATGACAGGATCGATCACCGCATCGAAAGCCCGAGCCAGCATGAAAATGCCGCCGACGACCGCAATCGTGACGCCGATCTCCGCCGCGTAGAAGTTCGGCAAATAGGCAATCAGCAGCATGTTGACGATCGACAGCGCGATCATCGGCCCCGAATAGGCCATCAAAGCCAAGGCGCTGGTTTTTTCTGGATTTGTCACGTGGTTGCCCTTTGCTGCGAGGAATAGGGAATGACGCTTTCGCCATTGACCGCGACGCGGTGCATCACGCGGGTGTTTGGCCAATAGTCGGCCACGGCATAGTGCTGGGTCGAGCGATTGTCCCAGATTACCGTATCGCCAGCATTCCAGCTTAAGCGGACCTGGTGGTCGGGGCTTTCACAAACGGCGAACAGGCCCTGCAGCACCGCCTCGCTTTCAGCGGATGCGAGACCCTCAATCCGCCGGGTGTAGATCCGATTGACGAACAATGAGGGTTTTTCGATCTCGGGTATCCAGCGGATGATAGGGTGAGTGGCCGCGATTTCCTTGCCCATTACAGTGGCGATCAGTTCGGGCGGGCGGCCATCGAGGGGAAGCTGATGGTAGGCGGTAAGTGGTTCGAGAAACCGCTTCATCGGCTCGCTCAGCGCTTCATAGGCGGCCGTCATGCTTGCCCATATGGTATTGCCGCCGGCTGGCGGGGTCTCGACGCAGTGCAGGACACAGACGCCCGCCGGTGGATCCTTGAAGGTGGTGTCGGTGTGCCAGACGTTGATGTCGGGCGGGTTGTCGTGGTCGTTTATCACCAGCGCTACCAAGCAGTTGCCATCCACGCAGCCGAATTTAGGGTGTGAATCGGGCATCGGCTCACCGAAGACGCGGGCAAGTTTGACTTGCTGATCGGCGCTCAATGGCTGGCTGCGGATCACCAGCATCTGATGCTTGCAAAGAGCCTGTCGAAGTTCCCTCGCCGTTTCGTCATCCAACTCGGCGCAAAGGTCGGCTCCTGAAATCTCTGCTCCAATATGTGGGGAGAGGCAGCTCAGCTTCATGGCGTGTCACCGTAGTGGAATTCGACAGCCTGTAGACGTGAATAACTGTCGAGCGCTCCAAACCCACCCTCAATGCCAAAGCCCGACTGTTTGGCGGCCTCCGCGCTGTGTGAGAAGCCAGCACCCATGCGCTGAACCGGTGCTGTCATGATCTTTGTCATACCGGCATCAATCTGATCGGCCATACGGTGCGCCCGCCCGAGATCACGGGTCCACACTGTTGCGGCAAGCCCATAGGGTGTGCAATTAGCGAGACGAACGGCTTCCTCCTCGCCATTGAAACGTGAAACCGCTAGGACTGGCCCGAAGATCTCCTGCTGAACGATCCGCGTCGAAATATCTGTTTGACCGATAATGGTCGGCTCCACATAAAATCCACCGCTGCTTGCGAGTGCACCTCGGCCGTCGCATAGGATTTCACCACCTTGCGACTCTGCTTCTGCGATGAAGCCCTCCACAACCTCCTTTTGTCGGGCGCTCGCCAGCGGGCCAAAGCGTGTTTCGGGGTTGGATGGATCACCGGCCTTGGTCGCCTTGGCCATGGCAACGATACGCCCAACCAGTTCGTCGTAAATCGGTGCCTCGACATAGAGCCGCGAGCGGGCGACGCAAATCTGACCCTGATTTTGCATAGATCCACCCAAAATGGCTGCAGCAATTGCATCCAGATCCTGTCCAGCCATGTCAGAAAAGACCAGTTCCGGTGACTTTCCGCCACATTCCAAGAGCACTGGTTTTAGCGTACTTTCCCCGACAGCGCGCATTATCGCCTTGCCGGTCGCGGTCGAGCCGGTGAATGCCAGCATATCAATGCTGGAGTGACGAGCCAACGCATCGCCAGTCATGCCGTCACCTTGCAGTAAATTAAGCACACCCGGAGGTAGGCCAGCTTCCATCGCCAACTCGGCAATGATCGACGCGGATCCCGGAGACAGCTCTGACGGTTTGACCACCACCGTATTGCCTGCCGCCAGCATCGGCGCGATTTTCATCATCAGATTGATTGCGGGAAAGTTCCACGGGATGATAGCACCGATCACGCCGCGTGGTCGCCGAACCTGCATTTCAAATGCACCGGCGTCGGTCGCAGGGATTGCGCCGCGCGGCCATTTGTCAACGGCCTCACCGTAATATCGGGTAAATCCAGCCGCGACCATTCCGGCCTCAAACATCCCAGCGCCTATAGGCTTACCCATGTCGCGGCAATCTGAGGCTGCAATCCGGTCTGCATTGGCCTCGATCAATCCAGCCAAGGCTTTTAGCATCCCGGCGCGCGCAACTGGGGGCAGGGTGCTCCAAGCTCCTTCAAAGGCCTGACGCGAGGATGTGACCGCCCGCTCAACTGCCTCAGCCCCGGCGGCAGCGAACTCGCCCGACCCCTTGCCCGTCGATGGATCAATCTGCGTGATTAAGCGATCCGAAGCGGGGTCTGTGTATTTTCCGTTGATAAAGGGTGACAGGTCGATCGTTCCGTTCATGCTGCCATACTCCTTGCCTTGCTATCTTCGCGGATCATGTCCGCCGCTTTCTCGCCGATCATGATGCAAGTTGCATTTATATTGCCTGCCGGGATTGAAGGAATGATGGATGCATCCGCCACCCATAGACCATCAAGCCCTTTGACCCGCAGTCGGTGATCGACGACGCCATCGACGCCCGGCGCCATCCGGCAGGTGCCGCTTGGGTGATACATCAGGATACCCGCATCGCGGATATGGTGCTCAAGTCCTTCGTCGCTTGTATCTAAAGGCGAGTCGATGCGCGAAACGAACGGCGCAAAAGACGGAGCTTTAAGGACATCTAGCGCAATGCGAAGTCCGGCGGTCAGCCGCTTCACATCGGCATCATCCCCGAATAACTGATGATTAATGACGGGTGGATCCGATGGTTTGGCCGAGCTAATTGTAACGGACCCACGCGAAAGCGGCCGGCAAAGGCCGACCGCCAGCGCCATTTGCGGTCTTGATATTCGCTTCGCCTTACCATCGACAATTTCATGGGCAGATGGCGAAAGGATAATCTGGATATCTGGCGCTGCAAGACCGTCTTCAGTGCAGACAAAAGCTTGCGCATGGCCTATCGGGGTGCTCAGCGGTCCCTTTCGGTTGACTAAATAGTTGAGCGCATGGAGAGGCGAACGGATCAACCCCTGATCGCTGGTCAGCGTCGGGACCGTTGTTTCAAAACTGACCGTCGCGCCTGAATGCTCCATCAGATTGGCCCCGACCGCTGCACTGTCGACTATCGGCGTGATGCCGTGTTGGCGGAGCATCTCGGCGGGGCCAATGCCGGACAGCATTAGCAGTTTGGGGGATGCGATAGCGCCCGCACTCAGGATAACACCGCGCACAGCCCGCGCCACAAGGGTTTCTCCTGCAAGACTGTAGCGAACGCCGCTTGCGCGATCGTTTTCGACTTCGATCCTTTCGACAAGCGCCCCAGTTCGAATGGCGAGGTTGGCCCGATTGCGAGCAGGATCGAGATAGGCGGCCGCCGTGCTATGGCGCGCGCCTCGTCGCTGTGACGCCTGACAAATACCTGCGCCTTCACGCTTTTCTCCGTTGAGGTCGTCGGACCGACCATGGCCCAGTTCGTCAAACGCAGCAATGAATGGTTCGACCAACGGGTGTGGCGACCGAGGTTGTTCAACCGCCAGTGGGCCGTCTCCTCCGCGCTGATCATTGGCGCCGGTGTCGCTAGTTTCAAGGCGTCGGAAATATGGCAGGACGTCGTCATGGCTCCAGCCACGATTTCCAAGCTGCGCCCAGAGATCATAGTCAAAAGCATGGCCGCGCACGAACATCATGCCGTTGAGCGAGCTACTGCCCCCCAACATCTTGCCGGCCGGCCACATGTCGACACGTCCGCCACGCGAAAAGTCTGGCTTGGCGAAGTAATGCCAATTCATGTCCGGCCGTGGGAAGGAGAACATCATGAAAGCGGGAACGCTGATGAATGGGTGGTGATGGTCGCGCCCTGCTTCCAGCAACAAGATGCGGCACTTCGGATCTTCTGACAGGCGAGCGGCAATCACCGCCCCTGACGATCCCGCGCCGACGATAATGAAATCCCACTCTTCGCTATTTGCTCGTGACATATCCATCCAAGCTTGCGCCCTTTCACTTTTGCCGATGCATCCCTGATTTACGCATAAGCCGATCGCACGCACACCGATTATTCGATACCAGTCAAATCGCTTTGCAATTGCTCCCATCAACCATTTTCAGCAAAGACAGTGGTAGCGCGAAGTCGCAGAAAAGAATAACCCATAGGTTTGATGTATCCAAATAGTAGGAAGGAGGTCGCAGCAGCTTGGGCAATCCCTACACGATTGAACCGAAACTGCGGCTGTGGTCCGGGCGACCGGATGCCCTTTCTCGCGACTATGACCCTGATCAAGTTCAACCTTGGCGCCCCGAAGACGGTTTGCGACTTAAGCCAGCGGCATGGGCGGCTGAGGGTTTTCGGGAAATTACCGATATCGAAGACGGCTTTACCGTAGTCATAGGGGACATCACGCACCTAGAAGACGCGTTGCAGTGTCGCACTAGCCAGAATGCGCTGAATTTCCATTTTCGGCTTTCGGGCAGCAGTAGCATCGAAGTTGAAGGTGAGGAACCGATGACCGTCCATCAGCAGACGCTGGTGCTATTGTTAAGCCCGGACGGTATAGCCAAGACTGAACGATTTTTCTCCGGCGAACATGAGCAGTCGGTGACGATTTGTTGCCAACCCGAATTCATTCTCAAACGATTTGACGATACCAGCGAAAAAATGCCCAAAATCCTGAAGGCCTGCTTTGAGGGGGAAGCTGAACAGCCTATCTTCGCCAGCACATCGCTCAGCGTTCAAATGGCTTCGGCTGTCAAGGCGCTTGTGGAAAACGAATTCGAGCAGGATTTTCGCCGCGTATTTGTCGAATCGAAAGCACTCGAGTTGCTTCTATTGTCGCTCGTCGCGCTAAGCCAATGTGAAGAGCGTCAGGAACGTGGGTTTGTCCGGCTTGGCCAGCGCGATGCAGAGCGGGTCGCCGTTGTTCGCAAATCGCTCGATGAAAATTTTCTTGATCCGCCCTCCATAAACCGGCTCGCGCGCGAAGCTGGCGTCAATGAAGCCAAGCTGATGCATTTGTTCAAGCAACAGATAGGTGAAACAATTTTCAACTATTTGCAACGACTGAAAATGGAGCATGCAAAGCATCTGCTTGAGAAAACAGAGGAATCGATAACAGAAATAGCCTTCGAGGTCGGCTATGAATATTCGAGCAATTTCACGACCGCTTTCCGTCGCCATTTCGGCGTAACGCCAAAAACCGCAAGGCAGGCTGTGGGGAAATAGGGAACAACCGAATTGCATAGCGTTTTACCGCAACGCCATAAGCGAGCAGCTTGGGCTTCGCCTATGCAGAATTTTCGAGGTAATTACAAAATGGGGCCGTCAGTGCAAGAAATGTTTAACGCAATCCTGATTGAAGACGTCGACGGCAAGCCGAAAGCCGGATTGACCCGGATGTCGACCGAACAGTTGCCTGCAGAGGCCGTGCTCGTTCGTGTTTCGCATTCCGCACTCAATTATAAGGACGGCCTTGCAGTATCAGCAAGGGGCCGGATCGCACGCAGTCTGCCGATGGTTGCAGGTATCGATCTGGCTGGAACGGTTGAGGAATCATCTTGCCCGGCATGGAAGAAAGGCGATCGCGTTTTGGTAAACGGTTTTGGCTTGTCTGAGAGATATTGGGGCGGATACAGTCAATTTGCGCGTATGAAGTCGGAATGGCTGGTTCGCATTCCCGACGAACTGACAGCTGAAGAGGTCATGGCCATCGGCACTGCCGGATATACCTCCATGTTGTGCGTGCTCGCTATTGAAGACCATGGAATTAAGCCTGGCGATGGCCCGGTTCTGGTGACGGGTGCTTCTGGCGGCGTTGGATCCGTTGCTGTCATGCTGCTTTCGGCACTTGGCTATGAAGTCGTTGCAGCCAGTGGGCGGGCAGAAGACAATGAAAAGTTCCTCTCGGATTTGGGAGCATCCAGACTGATTGGCCGTAACGAACTCGCTCGCGCAGCTAAACCGCTTGAGGCAGAAACCTGGGCTGCGGTAGTGGACAGCGTTGGTAGCGAAGTGTTAGCAACGGCAATTGCACAAACCCGCTATGAAGGCATTGTTGCAGCATGCGGTCTCGCTGGAGGGACAGGTCTTGCGTCTACTGTCATGCCATTCATTCTAAGAGGTGTTACATTGCGCGGTATTGATTCAGTGATGGCTTCGCAGGCGCGGCGACAAAGGGCATGGAACAGGCTAGCCGAGCTTGTTGACAAATCCCAGCTTGCCAGCATCTATTCGGTTGAAGCAATGAGCGAAGTTCCACGCCTGGCGCATGAAATCATTGATGGAAAAATCCGAGGGCGCGTTGTTATCGACGTAAATGCCTGACCGAGCCGTATTCGGAGTAGAAAGCATGGTAGACGAAACCATTGACGGGATTATCAGCGGCAATCGTCATGCATCCTTGGCCGAGTTGCGACGCCGCACGGCCAAGGCGGCGAGCGCACTTCACGAAGTGGGTGTCTGGCAAGGCGATAGGGTAGCGCTGCTTTTGCGTAACGACATCGCCTTTTTCGAGGCAACGATGGCAGCTTCAGTGCTGGGAGCCGTAACCGTGCCGCTCAACTGGCACATGACGGCTGATGAAATCGACTATATCCTCGAAGATTGTGAAGCAAAGTTAGTTATCGCCCACGCCGATCTCGTCGATGAGGCGTTGATAGCCATCTGCGCCGGGCGAGAGCTGGTCGTCGTGGAAACCCCGCCGGAAGTATCGGGGCAATATGATCCCATGCGCCCCACTCGACTGTCTAATGCGCTTCCAATATGGAACGAATGGGTCGAGGGTCATGAGCCATGGAGCCGCCCCAGCATGCAGGTCACTGGCCCCATGTTTTACACATCTGGGACTACGGGGCGACCGAAAGGTGTGAAGCGTCTTCCAATCTCGCCAGACGCCGTGAAAGCGGTAATGCAACGTGCCAAGGTTTCATTTGGCATTGGCGGCGAAGGCGTTCGATCGGTGATGACCGGCCCGCTCTATCACAGCGCTCCCAACGCTTACGCGATGCAAGTATTGGGCGAAGGCGGATTGCTGTTACTCCAGGCCAAGTTCAATCCTCTCGAGCTCCTCGAAATGATCGAACGCTACCGAATTACAAATTTGCACATGGTGCCGACCATGTTCGTCCGCCTCTTGGCGCTCGATGAAGCTGAGAAAAAACGCTTCGACCTCTCCAGCCTAAAGCATGTCGTTCATGGCGCTGCGGCTTGCCCCGCAGATGTGAAGCGCGCGATGATCGAATGGTGGGGGCCCGTTGTTCACGAATATTATGCAATGACAGAAACGGGCTTTATTGCCATTTCGAACAGTGAGGACTGGTTGCGCTACCCCGGAAGTGTCGGGCGGGCAGCTCAGGGCGTAATCATCCAGACACGGCGAGAAGATGGCACTCAGTGCGAGCCCGGCGAGCCCGGCGAAATTTTCGTGCATTCAGAAACCACCGGGCACGTTGCCTACCTGCACGCTGAGGAAAAGACCGCCGAACTCCGCCATGGTGATTTTATCGCGACCGGCGACATAGGTTATCTCAATGAGGATGCCTTCCTGTTTATTTCCGACCGCAAAACGGACATGGTCATTTCCGGCGGAGTAAACATCTATCCAGCCGAGGTTGAACAGGCGCTCATTGGTATGGATGGGATCAGCGATTGCGCTGTATTTGGCGTGCCACACCCCGAATTTGGCGAGCAACTGGTCGCCGCCATCCAGCCTGCCGCCGGAGTAACGCTGTCGCAAGAGAATGTGCAGGCTTTTCTGAAAGGCCGGATTTCGTCCTACAAGGTCCCGCGCATCGTGCGGGTTTGCGATCATTTCCCGCGCGAAGATTCTGGCAAGGTCAAAAAACACAAACTGCGTCAGTCGCTATTCGGCGAAATAGCCGCCTGAATGCCCGCTCTTAGAAAGGTTGCCATTGTCGGGGCGGCAGCAAAGCCGCCGGGCAGATGGGCTCCCATCGAACATGATGGTGATGCTCTGTTTGAACTTGATGTGCTTGGACCGCTCGTCATTCAGGCCCTAGCGGAAGCTGGACTGGACCGCAGTGCTGTCGATACGGCGGCCTTCGTCACGCCCAGCCCGTCGACGCGGCAGCTTGGCTTTTCGACCTATATGGCCGCGAGGCTGGGGCTGCGCTGCAAGGGGTCGGTTTCCGAGGTCAGCGCGCTGGGTGTTTCTGGCGGCCTTGCCTTTGATCAGGCGCTGGCCGATATTGCACTAGGTCGTGCCGATGCAGCGCTCGCGCTGGGTATTTCCTATCAGACCAACGCCCCTTTGCCGCTAATCATGGATAACAGCGTGCGCGCTGTGGGTGACGTCGATTTTCAATCGCCCTTTGGCCTTACACCCATCAGCTGGTACGCCTTTGATGCAGCGCGATATATGCATGAAACCGGCGTGACACGCGAACAGATCGCTCAGGTCGCAGTCAAGAGCCGTTCCCATGCGATTACGAACGAACTGGCCCAATTTCGCAAGCCCCTGACGCTTGAAGAGGTGCTCGCCCAGCGCATGATAGTATCTCCGCTCGGGCTTTTCGAAGTGCCGTCAGTCGCCGACGGTGCAATCTGCCTAGTCCTCACCAGCGAAGATGCCGCGCGCGCCAGTGGTAAGCCGTATGTGACTATCACAGGTCGCGGCTATTACCATGAGGGCTATCACCAGATCGGCGGCAGGCCGCATGACATGACGGCCTTTCCCGCAGCAACATTAGCGGCGAGGGCTGCGCTCGATGATGCAGGTTTGAGCTTGGGCGATATCAACCTTGCCGAACTTTATGCGCCCTGCACAATCACCGAAGTACTCGTCAGTGAGGCGATCGGGTTTTGTGAACAGGGCAAGGGCGCGCTGGATGTGGTGACTGGCGCGACATCTGTCGGTGGACGGATACCGATTAATACCTCGGGTGGCTGCCTTTCAAGGGGGCACCCCCCATCGCTGACCGCGCTCTACGGCATGCTTGAACTGCGCCAGCAGTTGCTTGGTCGGTGCGGTGAGCGGCAGGTAAAGGACGCGCGGCTGGCTATGCATTGCTGCGAGCTTGGGAATTACAATGCGGCGCTGATCCATGTGCTGGAGGGGCCGCAATGACGCTTCCGATCATCTATATCGACGCAGAACTTCCTTCCATGCCGCGAAGCAGTCGGACCACGCAGCCATTCTGGCAAGCGCTCGCCGAAGGCCGTTTCCTGCTTCAGCAATGCAAGGGTTGCGGATCGCTGCGTTTCCCGCCGAGCGCAATTTGCCAAAGCTGCCCGGAGAGCAAGGCACAATGGATCGATGTTTGCGGCAAAGGGACGCTCTATGCGCTAACAACGATTCATGCCGGACCGCCGCCGTTGATGCGCGATGGCCCCTACACCCGGGCTATTGTGGATTTGGACGAAGGCGTTCGCCTGATTGCCGAATGGCACGGCGATCCGGAGACGCCTTTCGATACAGCCGTCGAGCTTATCGTTTCGCGCTACAACAATGGCTGCCTGTTCGGCGCCCGCTCAGTTCCGTCCAAGTGAGCTCGCATAGGACGAAACCGGTGCCAGGTCTTTTTCCATAACGGCCTTCGCGGATTGGGCCATCTGCTGTCCGGCTAAATCGGACGGATCATAACCCCGTGCACCAGACTGATAAGCCTTCAGGCTGGACAGAATATACCAGTCAGCCTGTCCCGCCAGTCGGGGTGCTCCAAGATCGGCATTGCCCATGCCGTCTGCACCGTGGCATGCGGCGCAACTTTCATAAGCCTGTCTACCGCGTTGCAATTGGCCGCTTGATGGGGGGATCGTTGAAAACGCTGCTGGTGCAGAAAGCTTGGCATAATGGGCAGCAGCTGCTTTGCGTTCTTCAGGGCCAAGCGACTGAGCAATAACGTGCATCTGTGAACCAAAAGTGTCGCCGGGATGCGTGCCGCGCGAGCCTTTGGCAAAGTGTGTTAGTTGTCCTTCCATAAAGGTAGGGTCTAAGCCGGCAAGGCGGGGTGCTGACCTCGCTTCAAGTCCTTCACCCTTGCTACCATGGCAAGCGGCACAGCTTGCAATCAAGGTCTTTGCCTGACGCTCCGGCATACCGACGGACGCAGCGAACGCTATTCCCGTGACAGCTGCGAATAAACAGAACGAACCTATCCATTTCGATTTCTGCCTCATTTACATCTCCTCGCGCAGCATCATTCAGGCATCAAAGCCTGAAATTCCAGCAAACTCAACTATGCATCGATTTTGCATAACATATGCAGGATATCCAATAAGCATGTTGAGCCGGGTCCGATTAGAGGTTGAAATCGGAGTAGCAAAAAAAAGAGTGGGGAGGTTATCATGTCAAGAACTTGGAAAAGTGCGCTTTTAGTGAGTGGTGCATGGATTACGCTCACAGTTGCCCCTGCCTCTGCGCAGGATACGGCAATACGAGCCAGCGACGGGTCTGCATCTAATAGTGGAGAAATCATCGTAACGGCTCAGCGCCGCGAACAATCGGTACAGGACATTCCCTTTACCGTAAACGCAGTGAGTGGCGACGATCTCGCAACAGCCTCGGTAACCGACGTTTTTGCCCTGCAGAACCAAGTTCCCGGGCTGGACATTCGCACGACAAACCCTCCATCCGCTGGCGGTGCATTTTCAATCCGTGGTTTGGGCACGGGCGTTTTCAATTTGGGCTTTGAGCCTTCGGTTGGTACCGTGATTGACGGGATCTATCGTTCGCGTTCAGGTCTTGTCGCGGGTAGCGACTTTCTTGACCTCGAGCGCATCGAAGTTCTCAAAGGGCCGCAGGGAACGCTTTTTGGCAAGAATACATCTGCAGGCCTGATTCATTTCATTACCGCAAAGCCAAAGATCGGGGACATGGAAGCCACCGTTCGAGGCGAATATGGCAACCACAAACGCATGAGTTTGCAAGGCATGGTCAACCTGCCCATCGGCGATAGTGCTGCCTTCCGGCTTGCGGCGGGTTTTGTCGACGATGACGGCTATATCCGCGATGCCGTTACCGGAGCGGGCTATGGCGAAAAGCATCGCTGGAATGTCCGGGGCCAGTTCCTGATTGAACCGAGCGAAGCTCTGAGCATTAGAATCATTGGCGACTATGCCAAAGCAGATGAACTTTCGATCACTGCAGTCCCATTCAAAGTCGATGCGGCGGATTTCGTGACCAATCGTACGGTTGCGCGTGCGGCCGGTTCCGACTTCTTTGCAGACGGCTCAGATAACCTTCGACGTGCCGCAATCAACACACCGCCGCTGCTAAACGCAGAGGACTGGGGTATTTCAGGCGAAGTCAATTATGACTTTGGTGGCGCAACGCTCACCTCGCTAACCTCTTACCGCAAGTTTACCGACACGTTCCAGGGTGACAATGACTTCGTCGGCACTGACATATTGAACACCAACCAGGGCGAGAGCATCAAAACCTTTACTCAGGAACTACGCCTTGGAGTGGATGTTGGCGAAGCAGTCGACTTGATTGTCGGCGGCTTTTACAGCAGCGAAACCATCCGTCGCTTGAACCAGTTCGTTTGGGGCAGCCAGATTGTTGGTAAAGGCCCAGGTTTCTTTTTCCCCTGGACACCCGGCATCGCTTTTACCGATAATATGGGCCAAAATGGCGACAGCTATGGCATCTTTGCACATGGTATCGCAGAAGTAGGCGCTCTGACAATAACAGGCGGTATTCGTTATTCGGGCGATAATAAGGACGGCTTTGGAACGTTCACTTATCCTCAACCATTCCCGCTTCCAATGGTATACAACTACGGTGCGGGAACTACTGTCCCAGCCAAAGTGCGCGACAACGGCATCAGCGGAACCGCTAGCCTTTCCTACGCGGTGACGGATGACGTAAATCTCTACGGTACCTATAGTCGTGGTTATAAGGGTGGTGGCGTCAGCCTCATCCGCGACGCCGGTGGTATTCTGGTCGGTCCACAATTCGGCCCTGCTCCGCCTCCGGGCTGTGGCGCGGGTCCTTTCCCGGGTACGTTCAGCTGCACGCCATCCGACCCGACTTTTGAGAAGGAAACAGTCAACCATTTCGAAGTCGGGATGAAAGGACAGTTCCTTGATCGTCGCGCGACATTGAACGTTGCCTTGTTTAGTACGAAGGCAAAGAATTTGCAGACGCAAAGCCTGCTGCCTTCGGGTTCGTTCAGCGTGGTCAATATCGGTTCGGCCAAATCGCGGGGTTTGGACATGGATCTGACCTTGCGCCCGACAGACGGTTTGGAACTCAACGGAGGCGTAGTCTATGCCAAGGTCACCGACCAGAATGGCAATGACCTCGACCATGCACCGCGTTTCAGTGGCGGCGTTGGTGCGACCTATGAATGGGATTTCGGCAGCTCAGGGCTTAGCGCATTCATGCATGGCGACCTTGGCTTCAAGAGCAAATATTTCACCACAAACAACCTAAGCCAGTCGCAAAAGGCCTATGAAATTGCTAATGCGCGGCTCGGTATCCGTGGCCCGAATGACAAGTGGGAAGTCTCGGCATGGTGCCGCAACTGCTTCGACACGAAGTATCGCACGATTGACTTCGGCATTCCGCTCGATGGCGCGGCATTCAATTTCGACGGCGCCTCGGTGTTGAGCTACATCGGCGAAGCACGCTTCTATGGGATAACGCTGCAGTATAAATACTGAGAGCAACACTACAGACCTTGGAATGGGCTCTCCTTACAATCGTGTGGAGAGCCCTTTTTCGTTTTTTGGAGGAAGTATGAGGCGCGGGTTTGCAAAGTTTCTCTTGGGCATCGCTGCGGGGCTGACGGCATCCGGCAGCCCGGCGTGCGAGTTGAATGATAATGTCTCTGCCGCTGGCCTCGAGAGAGAGTTGGCGATCGTCAATTCACGCGACCGCGCTTCCGCTTATGACGCTTATATCTCTACGTTTGATCCGGAGGCGCGGGTTCATGGCCTGGTTCCCGGCCGTATCGGCACAATTGAAGATGTAAAGGCCCATTACCGTTCCGTGTTTTTCGAGCTGGATGGCGGAACCCTAGTTGAGGACGAAGTCTATGTTGCCGGCCCAATGGCGGCCCATCGCTATCACTCAATGCTGATGCTCAACGGTACCTTCGACGGCGTTGTGGCCAAGAACAAGCCGGTCACGCTGCGCGGCCAGACCTTTTTCCGATATGGCAGAGACGGGCGGATCGTTGAGCGCTGGTCGAACCACGACCACGCTTACCGCATGGGCCAGTTGCTCGGCGACAAGGGACGCGAAGAGGGCGCCCAGATCGCTGCCCAGCTCAACGGGCCAGGGCTGAGCGAACAGCAGGGCTATGCATTCGTCTCGCGCCTCACCGGATCCTTCAATCGGGTCGAGGCGCCGGATCGCCGCAGAAGCGAAGTGGCCGGCTTGCTTGCTGACGGGATGATCGTGCACGGCTTGAACTGCAGCAATGCAACCAAATCCGAGCTGTTGGCGCACTACGACAGCCTATGGACGTCCTTTCCTGATTTGCACTTAAAGCTGACCGGTGAACCGATTTCGGGCTGGTCTATGGTGGCGTTCAGGTGGCAGGCCATGGGTTCTCAGCGCGCACCATATGGGGGGCGCAAGCCAGGGTATAGGACCATCGTTCAATGGTCGGGTCAGTTGATTGCCAGACTGGATAAGGATGCACGAATCGCCGAACTGTGGGTCAACGAATCACCCGTTCGATACCTGCATTGAGGCCCGAGCTTTCCAACATGCGCTGCTGGTTAGAAACACAGTTATAGGACAAAATGACCGTGACCGATCGACGTACTATATTGAAGGCAGGTGCAATGCTACCTTTCCTCTTCGCCTCGACTGATGAAGTACTAGGTCAAACTGCTAGTCCGGCCAGCCCTTTCCCATATGGTCAGCCAATTGGTCAGTATCCGCAGCCCGAATTCATCCGCGATGCGTTGCGCCTGCATTTCGGCAGCGCCCTGCAGGTCAAAAGCAAGCTGTTTGACGGTTGGGACAAAGATATTGTTGCCTATGGCATGGCCCCTCAGCCCATCGGCAAGGACATGCTTCGCGCATTCTACACAGCGGTCTTCGAGGAGTTTCCTGACTTCAGGCTGGTTGATGACGTGATGCTTGTGGCTGGTGATATGGGCGCGCATCGCTATCACGCGTTAGGCACACACACCGGGGGCAAGAGCCCGACACACGCGAAAATCATGTTCCGCGGGCAGACGATTTATCGAGTCAATTCCGCGGGCTATATCGTGTGGCGGAATTCCAATCACGACCATGGCTTTCGCGAATCGCAGCTCGACTACTTCCGGCAGCCATCGGCAGCTGGTCCAGTTCGGAGTTGGGCGCCCGATCCCTTCGCTCCGTCGGTTTCTGTCGTGTAGCTTCATACTCCAGCGACGGGGATGACTGAGCACAGCATTCGCGACATCTTCGCGCAGATGCAGAACGCCTTTAACCAACCCCGCAAACGCAGCGACTTTTGGCGCAACTTTGCTCCTTCCGCTGCGATCTGCGGGCTCAACCATGACGACCCGCTAAAACCAATGCCTTTGTCGGCTCTGGTGGAACGAGACCAGTCGTTACGGGCCGGCCTGAACCGGTTCAAAATGTGGACCGAAGAACTAATTGTTTGCGGCGATCATGTCGCGCACCTCTATCGGCTGGAGGGAAAGCACTCGGGCGGTGCAATTTCCGGCAAACCTGCTGATGGGCGAGACATCGTGCTACGTGAGCAAGCAGTTTATCGCTTTGGCAGTGACAACAGAATCGCAGAGATGTGGATCAATCATGATCGGCGCCTGTTCGAGCAGCAGTTCGGCAAAGGCAGCTAGCTCCCACTGAATCCATCGGACCAACCCAGCGTCAGAAAATGCCTCGCCGTTGCCGCGCCACTGCCGCTCGAAACGCCGGTGATCAGGATGGATCGCTGGGTCAATTGCCGGTGGGTGCTGGGTAGGTCATTGCTCATGCCTACGGCAATCTTATAGCCGCCGCTGGCCTCGATCGAGTTGGCGATCGTCAATTCACGCGACCGCGCTTCCGCTTATGACGCTTATATCTCGACGTTTGATCCGGAGGCACGTGTTCATAGCCTTTAGAAAGCCTCTCCCGATATGCACATGAAGCTAACGCACGAACCGATGTCGGGCTGGTCGACGGTGGCGTTCCGCTGGCAGGCCCGCAGCTCGCAACGTGCGCCTTGGTGAGGCCAGACCTCGGTTACGGGACTGCCGCAACCTAGAGCGGACAGGCGATCGCGCGGCTCAGCGACGACAGCAAGATCATGGAGCTTTGGCTGAACGAAAAACTCGTCAGCTTCGATCGATAGATTGTAAATGAATTACAGAATCCGATCTAGTTCGGTGATTATGTCCTCCGGATCCTCAAGGCCGATGGACAGTCGGACGAAGCCCGCCGGCTGGTCGTAATATCGTTCGCTTGCCGTGCCGCCATTGCAGCTGGTAATCGCCATTCCGAAGCTCGGGCCAAAACGGATGAAGCTGCTGCTGTTCGCCATGCGTGCGACGGCCTCGGCTCCGCCCTTGTGGAAAAATGTGATCACGCTGCCCCCGAGATGACCGCAATCAGCGGCAAACGGATCGCGCCAATGGTAGCTCGCTAACCCAGGATAGATCAGTTCAGCAATGCGAGCATCGGTCGCCAGCTTCGTCGCGACTTGAAGCGCGGAGGAACTGGTTTTCCTGACACGAAGATCTAAAGAACGAACGCCGTCAAGGATCTTGCCTGCCACTTGCGGTGCCAGCACGCCACCCAAGCTCCAACGCATCCTTGCAACCGGATTGATCAGTTCGCGTCGTCCGATCACCACCCCGCCCATTGCTTCGCCAAAGCCGCCGATTATTTTTGTCAGGCTATGGATAACAATATCGACACCATGATCGAGCGGGCGAAGGATGGCTGGAGACAGCAGGGAGTTATCGGCGACGGAAATTACTCCATAAGCCTTGCAGAACGCGGCGATTTCTCTTGCGGGGCAATAGGCAAGGGCAGGATTGCTGAGCGGTTCGAAGAACAAAATCTTGGGCCTGTGCTGTGCAAGGTCTGCTTCAAGTGCCGCCAGGTCGTTGGTGTCGGAGGCGATCGCCTGTATGCCCAATCTACCCAAATGATTGGCCAGGAAATCGACAGTATTGGAATAGGCCCACTTTGAATAGATAAGCCTGTCGCCAGCAGAAAGATGCGCCAGCAGACATTGCGAAATGGCCGACATACCTGAGGCAGCGCATACCGCGACCTCACCCCCCTCAAGCGTGGCCAAAACTTCTTCCAATGCCCATACCGTGGGGCTACCGGCACGGGCATACTCGACCCGCTGCGTCGGATCGGTCGGATCGCGTGGAGGAAGATAGCCTGGTGCCGGATCATCCTGGCCAACAGGAAAGAAGTTTGCGGTAATTATTGGGATACCGCTGCCGAAGCCACGGTTACCAATCTGGTTTGCTTGGGTGGGTGGTTTGCCGACCATCGTAAACTAGTCCTTGCTAAATAGGCGCCTGCGCCAACGGCTTTCCAGCCAGTTGCGCCCCAGCAGCCTCGGCGCCAGCCAATTGCTGACATAGCCCGGTGTCACAACATAGCGGGCGCGGGGTTCGCTGGCATTGCAGGCCTGCTCGACGGCTTGGGCAACGCGCAAAGGATTAAGGGCGGTTTGGGCCTCATTGCCCATGTGCTTGGCCATCCGTCCAAAAGCAGGACCGAATTCACTGTCCGCACCTTCGATCGGTGTGTCTGGCCCGAGCTTCGACGCGATTGCAGTGCGAACCGATCCCGGCGCAATCACCGCCGTGTGGATGCCATGCTCGCTCAGTTCGACGCGTAAGCTTCCCGCTAGGCCTTCGATTCCATGCTTGGCCGCCGAATAGGCGCCGCAGAACGGCAAGGGATCAACCCCAGCGAGCGAGCCGATGAAGATGATACGGCCACCCGGACGACGCAGCAAGGGAAACAATGCACAGGTGATCGCAAAGGGTGCAATCAGGTTGAGCTCGATCGCATCTCTGAACCCGGTAATTGATTGATAGACCGTTGCGGCTGGCATGCTGGTTCCAGCATTGTTGCACAGGACATCAAGCGGCTTGCCTTCAAGCAGGGACGAGGCTTCGTCTGGCAATTTCGCAATGCGGCTTTCATCGGTAACGTCGAGCAGGATCGGACTGAATTGCTTGCCAAAGCGCTCGGTCAGCGCAGCAGTATCCTCTAGCTTGCGTATGGTTCCCAGAACACGCCAACCCAGCGTCAGAAAATGCCTCGCCGTTGCCGCGCCAATGCCGCTCGAAACGCCGGTGATCAGGATGGATCGCTGGGTCAATTGCCAGTGGGAGCGGGCAAATCATTGCCCATGTCTACGGCAATCTTCCAGCTGTCGTCGGTCTGTTTTTTCCACACAAACAATACTTTGCCTTCGCCGCTATGGCCTGGCATTGGCAGTCCGCTTGAACGCATGATGAGGCTACTGCGATAGGTTCCCCAGCTATAGGCGAGGTCGCCTACTTGACGGTGGCCTGTCAGTTTCACAGACATGGCCGTAACATCGAGATTTTGTGCGACAAAGCTGCCGAATCCGCCGAGCCCTTCTTTGCCTTGCATGGCTGGCGTGCGATTGTGCAGACCGACGGCATCCTTATCAAAGATTTTTAGCCATTGCTCGACCTTACCCGCCTTAAATGGTGCTATGTAGTCGGTGTCGATTGCATATTGAGCCTTCGCCAATGTCCATTCTTCGGACTGCGTTACGGCGATGTTGTTTTGCACACCATCTGTTTTTAAATGCACGGCGCAGCCGGAAAGTGCCGCTGCGGCTAATATAAATGTTATTCTCATGTTGCACCTCTTTGAGACATTTTTAGCATTCTTGAGGTTGTTGTCGCTATGCTCGGCCACCTGTTACTTATTAGGAAGTGCATAAGACAGCCCAAAGAGTGAATAGGACATTGTGGACCACCATCCGCTAATTGATAGCATCGGGATTTGCGTGCAGAGGATTAACGATGACTGACAACCACTTCCTTTTTAACAGGCGAGATATGATGGCCGGGGCCTCCGGCCTAGGTGCACTCAGCTTTTTACCGTTGTCTGCTTGCGGATCACGCACATTGCCACCTCTCGCACTCGACGGTCGGGTGATTACAACAGAAGCGCAGGATTACGAAGCCTGGCGCTCCGGTCTGGTCTGGCAATCGCGAAAGCCAGTGCGGTACCCGGCGATGATCGTTCGCCCCAATAGCGCCGAAGCCGTGCAGCAGGCGGTGATTTATGCTCGCGCAAACAAGTTGAAGATTTCGGTCAAATCTTCAGGCCATAATCTTTGGGGTAATTATTTGCGTGATGAGGGCATGCTCATCGACATGTGGAATTTCCGAAAGGTAGAGATTGATGACGGCGGTGAAAGTGCGTGGATTGAACCAAGCGTGTGGAGCCGCGACATCATGGTTGCCCTCGGCAAGCAAGGCCGGGCTTTCCCTGCATCGCATTGCGCCTCGGTCGGCATGGGCGGTTTCCTTTTAGGCGGCGGGGTCGGGCTCAATTGGGAGAATTGGGGCGGGCTTTCAGCGCACAGCATCATTGGTGCTGAAGTTGTGACCGCCGATGGAAAACTGCTGCGTATTGACGATGCTAATAACCCCGATCTCACATGGGCGCTGCGTGGTGCCGGCAACGGATTTCCAGGGATTGTAACGCGTTTCAACGTCAAAACCTATCCGGCACCACCCATCGTAACCTCGGCCACCTACATATTCCCAGCCTTGCGTGCCGGTGAAGCTATCGCTTGGTTAGAGGACATGAAAGCGCGAGGTATGCTCGTTAATTGTGAGCCTCTTATCATTTTGGCACACAGTCCGATGGCTCCGCCCGACGCCACTGGTCCCGATGCTAAAGCCTGCGTCGCGCGGATCAACCTGTTTGCAAGCTCGGACGCCACTGCGGAGAAGCAGCTGGCCGCAATCGCCAACGAGCCGGTGGCGGCCACCGCGTTGATGAAAATTCCGCGCCAGGATTGGAGCTTTGAAAAGAGCTATTTCGAGACGCTCAGTTACAAAGTGCCACTCAATTACGGCTTTTTCGGCGTCGACAATATCTGGACAAACCGCATCGCCGAAGCGCTGCCTGTATTGGCCAAGCAGTTTCTCGATTCCCCCGGCCCTGGATCACATGTTGTCATGTCGCTTATCGATCCGGCGCCGCATCCGGCCAACGCTGCAGCCCGTATTCAAGGGAGGCTCTATATCGGCATTTATTCGATTGGTGACACAGCAGAAAAAGGCGAAGTGGCAATCGGCTGGCTGCGCAAGACCTCCGATGCGCTCGCTCCCTTTGCTTCGGGCCGCTATATCAATGAAATCGATGTCGAACGCGACGGGCCTCCGATTGCCAGCTGCTTTGCGCCAGATGACTGGAAACGGTTACAGGCGGTCCGAAGCAAATATGATATGGAAGGCGTATTTCAGACCTGTCTGGGCACCTGATCGACACACCCTTCGCAAAGGAATTCGTGGTCGTCCCATAATCGCTGGGCCGAGGCATCCGCTATGCTCACCTGACATCATGATGGGAGTCTAAGTATGGAAGTTGCAGTAATTGGTGGTGGTCACGGTGGCTATGCGGCGGCAGCGGAGATTTCTGAACACGGACACACCGTGCGTTTCTGGCGGCGCAATGCTGAGGATTTCCAAGCGGTTCTAGCAAACCCGACCATCAGGGTGAAGGATTTCAAAGGTGAACGCGACATCGCCATCGCACGGCCGACCACTAACCTGGGTGAAGCCGTCAAGGGGGCCGAACTGATAGTCATCCCGCTTCCAGCCACAACGCAAGAATCGCTGGCTACCGATTGCGCACCTTTCTGGGAGGATGGTCAGGTCGTCTTCCTGCCGCCCGGCACATTCGGCAGCTACATCTATCTGAAAGCCGCGCGCGATGCCGGAAACCTCGCCGATGTGACCTTCTGCGAAACTGGGACGCTCCCCTATCTCGCACGCAAGCACGGCCCAGCCTCTGTTGTGATCTCCGGCTATGGTAAGCATCTGCCGACCGGTTGCATTCCGGCCCGCAACAGCGATAAGGCGCTTGCAAAGCTGGCACAGGTCTATCCAGCAATCCATCCGATTGAGGATGCCATGTCAGCCGCCCTTATGAACGCTGGCGGCATCATCCACCCGCCTCTGATCATGATGAACGCGGGGCCGCTCGAGCATTTCGAACGTTGGGACATCCACAATGAAGGAACCCAGCCCGCGATCCGCCGCACGACCGACGCGCTCGATGCTGAACGGATCAGCATCCGCGAATCTCTTGCATATACCGCGCCTCATTATCCGCTCGCGGACCATTATGCTAAGGAAGGCAGCGAATGGATGTATGGTCGGGGGGCGCATGGTACACTAACTGATAGCGGCGACTGGCGCGAGCATATCGTGCTGACCGAACATCGCTACATGCTGGAAGACACTCGGCTTGGCCTTTCGATGCTCAGTTCTATCGGGAAGTGGACTGGTGTAAAAACACCGATCGTCAACGGATTTCTTGCCATCGGCTCGGCTATTACGGGTCGAGACCTCTACGCAGAAGGACGCACACTTGAAAATCTCGGCTTGGCAGGGCTCGGTCGAGATCAGATGGCTACACTCATGCGCGAGGGTATCTAATTATGTTTGATATCGGTATTTTGGGTATGGGCAGGATGGGGCGTGGAATTGCTGAGGCCTACGCCTTTGCAGGCAAGCGCGTGCTTATGATTGACGTTAAACCGCGCAACGAGCCTGATCGTCAAAAGCTTTATACGGAAGCCAGAAAAGAAATCGCCGACGATTTGGTCTTTTTGGCCGGGCTAGGGATTGGATTAGAGGCGGAGCAGGAAGAAGCGCTGGGGCTGATTACGATGTGTGGGCGCGAAGAGGCAGAGGGGAGGATTGGCGGTATCCCCTTATTCTACGAAGGCGTCCCGGAAACGCGCGAAGCCAAAGACGAATTATTTACTTGGGCATGCCAGCATGCTGCGCCTGACGCGGTGATGGCCTCCACCAGCTCCACCATGGCCGTTGACGATCTCGCTTCCATGGGAACCAACCCAGAAAGGTTTGTAAACGCGCACTGGCTCAATCCCGCGATGCTCATGCCACTTGTCGAGGTGGCGCGGGGTACCCAAAGCAGCGACGCAGCTGTGACAACACTTGTTAGCAGTTTAGAGTGGATTGGTAAGTCGCCGGTTGTGATGAAAAACTCCCCCGGTTACATCATCCCTCGCATTCAGGCGCTTGCGATGAATGAAGCAGCTAGGCTCGTGGAAGAGGGTGTGGCCTCGGTAGAGGATGTCGACAAAGCTATTCGCCTCGGATTTGGTATTCGATACGCCGTCCTCGGGATGATCGAGTTCATCGATTTTGGTGGCAACGACATTCTCTATTATGCGTCTGACTATCTATCGAAGAACATTGATGAAAGACGCTACAAAGCGCCAAATTCTGTTGTCGAGAATATGAAGTCAGGCCGTAACGGAATGCGTGATGGTGCAGGCTTCTATGATTGGGACGGAATTGATGTCGCCAGCTACCGAGCGAAGAGACTGGGCGCATTTGTAGCCTTGCTCAGCGCGCTTGACTTAACACCCAAAAGGAGGACCTAAAGATGCCGTGGAGCCGCGATGAAATGGCTGCACGTGCGGCGCGAGAACTCGAGGACGGGTTTTATGTCAACCTTGGCATCGGGATCCCGACGCTGGTGGCAAACTATAGGCCGGAAGGCATCTCCGTTACACTCCAGTCCGAAAATGGCATGCTGGGTATCGGTCCGTTTCCCTATCCCGATGAAGTCGATCCCGACCTAATCAATGCCGGTAAGCAGACGGTCAGCGCGCTTGCGGAGTCGTCCTATTTCGACAGCGCCCAGTCATTTGCAATGATCCGTGGCGGCCATATCGATTTGACTGTACTCGGCGCAATGGAGGTTTCCGAAGCTGGAGACATCGCCAATTGGATGGTGCCTGGGAAAATGATTAAGGGCATGGGCGGAGCCATGGATTTGGTTGCGGGCGTGAAAAAGATCGTTGTCGTAATGGAGCATTGTGCCAAGGATGGCAGCCCCAAATTTTTACCGGAATGCAGCCTTCCACTGACAGGGAAAAATGTTGTAGATATGGTAATAACAGATCTTGCCGTATTCCAGCGGAATGATCACCAATCACCGTTCGAGCTAATTGAGCTTGCTCCATGCGTTTCGTTAGAAGAGTTGCAAAGCAAAACCTCCGCGCATTTTGAGCTCCCGGTTGGGGTGGCATTCTAATTCTCGGTTCGTTATGATTTACTAGGCATCAGATAGGCATCAGCCGATTTTGGTTCGTATGGATGGAAGCTTTGTTTCTAGCAGTTTGACTCGCTACAATGTAACTCTTCGCCCCCCACCCCCTTCACAAATCTACCCAACGAGACCCCATCGGGACGGCGCCCCCCTATTCTGGCTGATGGGACCCACAGTTCCTTCTTACATATCATTCTGCTCGTTCAGATTGTACCTATCCCCTAAGAATTGCCGATCAGGCAAAGCTGACTAACGGGACACGATCCAATTGCGAACATTCGCCTATTGTGGTAATTTTATACATGAGCGTCGTGTTCCGCCATAGCGACCGTTACCGCTTTTCCAATGCCTCGCGATGACCCGGTAACTACGGCAAGCTTACCGCTGAGATCAAAATGGATCATCTTGGATTCTTTAACTGAATTTGTGAGGTCTTGAACTTGTCCGCACATGGGCGCAAAGCCGCCGGACCGCTCGCGACCCAGAACAAGACGCATATAGTGATTACGGCACTTTATGCTGATCGCCATGTCTTTCGCGCAATCAACCGAGCAAAACAATATGTAAGAAGGAACCGTGGGTCCCATCAGCCAGAATAGGTGGGTGCCACCCCGGTGGGGTCTGGATTATCAGGTATTATTAAGGGGTTGGGGGGGGTGCTTATTTAGTGCGAAGCAGTTGGTGACTAGCTCTCGCGAAAAGGTGGGTAGAAAGGTGGGTAAGCCCACAATTTCCACACAAGTCATTGATATAATTGAATGCGTGGCGGAGACGGTGGGATTCGAACCCACGATAGAGTCACCCCTATACACACTTTCCAGGCGTGCGCCTTCGACCACTCGGCCACGTCTCCGCATTCCCCTAAGGGACGCACGCCCCTAGCCGCTCCTTTCCGCTTTCGCAAGGCACAGTGATTTGCCATAATCGTATTGATGAAAAGATATCTGCCCCTGTTCGCCAGCGCCGCGATCTGCGCCGCTCTCCCCGTCTCTGCACAGGACGCAAAAAGCTATCCCGCGCCTTCGGAGATTGTCGCGGCGGCCAACGCGGATAGCTGGGTCGCCATTGCGCCGTCGGATGTATTGGTGATGGACCTCGCGCCCGATTCGAAAGGCAAGTCCCGCCGCGTGGTCATTCAATTGATGCCTGCGCCATTTAGCCAGGGTTGGGTCAGCAATATCCGCAAACTCGCCGCCGCGCATTGGTGGGACGGCACAAGCATCAACCGCGTGCAGGACAATTATGTCGTGCAATGGGGCGATGCGACCGAGAAAAAGGCGTTGCCGGACGGGCTGGCGGTTGTGGACGCGAAGGATTATGTCACCCCTGACTGGCCGACGAAGGACTGGATTTTGGCCCGGGCAGACGGAAGGCCAGATGCCTACGCGGGTGCCCATGGCTTCTATCTTGGCTGGCCGCTGGCACAAGGCCGTGAGGGGCTTTGGCCCGTGCACTGCTACGGCATGATCGGCGTTGGCCGGAACCTGGCACCTGACACCGGCACGGGCGCGGAACTCTACACCGTTATCGGCCATGCACCGCGGCACTTGGACCGCAACATCGCGCTTGTGGGCCGCGTGATTGAGGGCATCGAGCATATGTCCAGCCTGCCGCGTGGTACCGGCGCGCTTGGTTTCTATGAGAAGGAAGAAGAGCGCGTGCCGATCCTGTCTGTGCGGCTTGGCAATGCAGTAAAGGACGTGCCAACGTTCGAATATCTGTCGACCGATAGCGATAGCTTTGCGGCCTATGCCGATGCGCGCGCCAATCGGCGGGATGCCTTTTTCAACATCCCTGCTGGCGGCGCAGACATTTGCAACATTCCGGTCCCGATTAAGCGAAAGGCCAACTAGGCCGCGTCATCCGCGATGCGTTAAAAACGGTTTTTCTTAAAACGGCCGACCCGCAACTCAGGGGGTTGGAACGGGAACGTCCGACGGTCCGCTCTGAACTGGAGGCGCGACGATTACGGGAACCGCTACGGGCTGCAGGATGGCGACCTGTTCCAGCCGGTCGAGCGCTTTATGCGCATCGCTGAAACGTTTGGCCCGCGCCATCCATGATTGCGCGATCGAGGCGCCGGGCAAAGCCGCAACTTCCGTCACAGCAAGATCAAGCTTGCCTGCATCGACCAGCGCTTCGGCGCGGATCAACCGTTCATTCGGCGCGAGTGATGGTCCATTTTCTTTGCGCAGCACGAACAGTTCCGACAATTCCCGCTTCACGGTCGCCCATGTGCTGTCGTCTCGATTGCCCGTCAAAAGCACCGGCGCAAGTCCTCGCAATTCGGTTTTAAGGGCATCAATCGTGACGGGCGCTTGCCCAGCCGATAGCACCGCGGCAACGGATTGCGGCTGGGTCGCGCCAAAACGCAGGCGCAACTGTTCGGCAAGAGCGCCCAGCGGCGCACCCTTATCAATCGTGCGGCGCACCGCATAAATGAGCAGCAGCCCATCCGCGCGCGCGGCTTCGGGCGAGAGCATATTGGGTGATGGGAAAGTTGGAACCATTTGGTCGGTGACGGGCTGCGCGATAACGCTAGCATCGGTGGTGGCCACATTGCCCGCTGCCCCAGTGGATGACTCGACCGCGACGGTGGCATCAGATGATGTCAGAAAACCATATTTGTCGGCGATCACATAAGCGACAATAGCGCCGCCCACAAAGGCAACCAAAATGAGCAGCATGATGTGCTTGAATGTGAATCCACGGCGTGATGTCGCGGTCGCTGTTTGAAAATCGGTCATGTTGCTCCTTCAATAGCGGCATTCGGCGGCGGGGCGCAATGTGTCGTTGTAAAATGCTGTCCTATTGCGTCCATTAACGCAGCGTCATTTGGTGAGGCGGCGACGATTATCTGTGCCCAGCCGTCGCCCGCGCTTGCGGCGATAGCGTTCGAAAACGTCGCGAGCGTGATTTTGCTCCGCGATAGGCAGCCCGCATCGCACAGACCAGCAAAGTGCGCCGCCGCGCGTGACGAATGCAGGATGACTGCATCGCATACTTCAACCTGCGCGGCGAAGTGCCCCGGTGTTTCCAGCGCCGCGCTTCGGTACACGATAGCGATATCGATATGGACGCCCGCAATCTGCGGAACAGCGCTGTGGTCTTCGCCGGCAAGCCATAAGAGCTTTTTATGGCCGTCTGCGGCAGCAACACCGACAAGCGCTTCCACGCCGCTTGATCCGGTCGCAGCAACCGGCAAAGACAAATGGGCCAACGCGCTGGCGGTCGCGCTACCGACCGCATAGATCGGGGTGTCGGCCGCGCTTTCCAAAAATCCAGTTGCGGCGCGGGCGGCATTGCCGCTGGTCAACAAAATCGCATCATATCCGTCGACCGATACCGATGGCGGCGGCAGATGCTCAATCGCGAACAGTGGCATTAGCACTGGCGCATATCCTGCAGCTGTAAATCGGCGGGCGGTGGCATCCGCACCGGGTTGCGGCCGGATAATCAGCACCTTCACGAAGCGAACATGCTCCGCAGTTCATCGCTGGCATTTGCCAGCAATTGATCTGCCAATTGCGCCGGGCCATCACTCGATGCGTTATAGACGATTTCGCCCGCGTGCATTTCCCGGCCGTCCGCGGTGAAAACTTCGCCTTTTAAGCGTATCTGGGAGCCTTCGATCTGCGCCAATGCGGCGATGGGTGAATGGCAATTGCCGCCCAATGCCTCAAGCAAAGCACGCTCGGCATTCACGGCAACAAAGGTGTCCGCATCGTTAATGGCCGCCAAAAACGGGACGAGTTCATTGCGACTGGTCAACCGGTCAATACCCACCGCGCCTTGCGATGCCGCCGGCAAAAACTGGCTCAGCGGCAATGGCGCGCCGACATTGGCCATGCCCAGCCGGTCCAGTCCGGCGGCGGCCAAAAGTGTCGCATCCGCATCACCATTTTCAATATGCGCCAAACGGGTTGCGACATTGCCGCGCAAGGGAACGATCCGCACATCAGGACGGGCACGTTGCAGCTGCGCCGTCCGCCGTGGGCTCGATGTCCCGACCCGCGCACCATGCTTCAGATCGTCCAACGACGCTGCACCAATCAATCGGTCGCGGACATCCGCACGCGGCAACATGGCGGCGATGTCAAAAATGTCTGCGCGCACGGTCTCGACATCTTTCATCGAATGCACTGCAATATCAATCTGGTCATCGATCAGCGCACGTTCCAGCTCTTTGGTCCACAACGCCTTGCCACCGATTTCGGCAAGCGGCCGGTCCTGAATCTTGTCACCTGTGGCGAGCATCGGGACCAACACGACGGCACCATCGGGCAGATTATGCGCCGCTTTGATGGCAGCCATGGTCATCTCCGCCTGCGCCAAAGCGAGCGGAGACCGGCGTGTACCGATGCGTAACGGACGGTCGGAGGAAAACGTTATCATTGTCATGCGACTTGTTCATAGCGCCACGTCCACCTATGGGAAAGCGCAATGGCAATCATCCTTGGTCTTGAATCCAGCTGCGACGAAACCGCAGCGGCAATTGTGCGTTCCGACCGGACGATTTTGAGCCATGCCTTGGCTGGCCAGGAAGATCATCACCGCGCATTCGGTGGCGTCGTTCCCGAAATCGCCGCGCGCGCGCATGCCGAGCTGATGACTCCCTTAGTGGAAACCGCGCTCGCGGACGCAGGCATGACGTTGAATGATGTTGATGCCATTGCCGCAACCGCTGGCCCCGGCCTTATTGGCGGTGTCATGGTTGGACTTGTGACGGCAAAGGCGCTTGCCATGGCGTCTGGAAAACCGCTGATCGCCGTCAACCATCTGGAAGGCCATGCGCTTTCGCCGCGGCTGGTCGATGCAGATCTTTCATTTCCCTATCTGCTTCTGCTGGTGTCCGGCGGCCATTGCCAGTTGCTGCGGGTGAACGGTGTCGGCGACTATAACCGGCTGGCCACCACCATAGACGATGCGGTGGGCGAAGCGTTCGACAAAACGGCGAAGATTTTGGGCCTGGGGTTTCCCGGTGGGCCAGCCGTCGAACGTGCCGCAGCGTTGGGCAACGCGAAAAACGTGCCATTACCCCGCCCATTAAAAGGCGCTGATGAACCGCATTTTTCCTTTGCTGGCCTGAAAAGCGCCGTGCTGCGGGCGCATGAGACAGGCCAGTATAAAGTCGAGGATATTGCCGCGTCCTTTCAACAAGCCGTTATCGACTGCCTGTACGACCGGATACGCTATACGCTGGATCGTATTGATGCACCGGCTGCATTGGTTGTCGCGGGCGGCGTCGCGGCAAATGTGCCCATTCGCAATATGCTCGAGCAGCTTGCCGTAAGCCGCGGCATGCGTTTTGTCGCGCCGCCATTGTGGCTGTGCACCGACAATGGCGTGATGATCGCATGGGCTGGCGCGGAGAGATTTGCGATGGGTCTGACCGATGGCCTTGATTTTGTGGCGCGGCCGCGATGGCCGCTGGATCCCAACGCAGCACCCGCACGCGGTGCGGGCGTGAAAGCATGAGCCAGATGCCCTATCCGGTTGGTATCATTGGCGGCGGCGCATGGGGCACCGCGTTGGCCGCCGTCATGGCGCAAATCCACGATCGCGTTCTCATCTGGGCCCGCGAAGAAGAAGCCGTGCAAAGCATAAACAACCTGCACGAAAACAGCCTGTTTTTGCCGGGGACATCATTGTCGCCAAAAATTGAGGCGACAGCCGACCTCGCCCGCATGATCGCCTGTGAAAATTTGCTCATCGTGACCCCGGCCCAGCATGTGCGTGCCACGCTGTCGGCGCTGCCGGATACACAGGCCCCGCTGATCCTGTGCGCGAAAGGCATTGAGGCCGATACCCAAATGCTGGTGTCCGATGTTGCCGCGACAACGCGCCCGGGCAATCCGATTGCCGTGCTGTCCGGGCCAACATTTGCGCATGAGGTTGCTGCAGGAAAGCCCACAGCGGTCACGCTCGCGACGGCCGATCAGACGCTGGGTTCCGAGTTAATGCGCCGGATCGCCACACCGTCGTTCCGTCCCTATTGGTCTGATGATGTTGTCGGCGCGGAAATTGGCGGCGCTGTCAAAAACGTGCTCGCAATCGCATGCGGTGTCGTCGATGGCGCAGGTCTTGGTCTCAACGCGCGTGCGGCGTTGATTGCGCGCGGTTTTGCCGAGATGCAGCGATACGGCCTTGCGCGCGGTGCAAAAGCGGAGACGCTGGCGGGCTTGTCCGGATTGGGCGATCTGGTCCTGACGTGCAGCTCTGAAAATTCGCGGAATTTTTCCTTGGGCCGCGGCCTTGGACAAGGCCAATCAGCTGAAAGCCTGCTCGCAGACCGCAAGACGGTAGCCGAAGGCGCATATACCGCGCCGGTCCTGTTACAGTCGGCAACCGCGCTTAATGTCGAAATGCCCATCGTGAGCGCGGTATGCGCATTGCTTTCGGGATCAGCGACCGTCGATGCCGTCGTCACCGAATTGCTGGCACGCCCGCTCAAGTCCGAAAGCTGGTAACGGCGGACCTAATCCGCTAGCGTACCAAAAGAGGCGATCCATTGACTGCAGCCAGAACCGACGAAGAAGATATTCAGGCACTCGCCAAGGGTGGGCGGACGAATGTATTTGGTTTTCTTTTGCGGTTGGCCGCCCGCATACCATTTTTGTTCATCGCAGGCAGACTTTATGGTCCCGAAGCACTTGGCCGCTTTGCCTATGCCATACTGATTATCGAATTTGCCGCGCAGCTGGCCTCACTTGGCCTGCGCCGCGGGCTGGCGGAATTGCTTGCGAAGGATGACCGCCCGCACGCCCACATGATTGCGGATGCGCTTTTCGCGGCGATGGCAGCATCAGCGGTCGGCGCTGCATTTTTGATCATGCTGCCCGAGCTGATGTTTCCCAACAGCGGCATTAACGGGCTCGACCGGTTTCTACCGCTCGCCATTTTTGCCATCGTCGCAACGGACATCGCCTTGTCCGCTTTGGCCTATAAATTCGACATTGCATCGACCGTGCGGGCACGCGCCATCGTTGAACCGTGGACAATCAGCATCGCGGCAGGCGCGCTCTATTTATATTCCGCGCGTGATGGTTTGATCCTGTCCTACGTCGCGTCGCTGGCCGCTGCATTGTTGTTTGCGCTGTGGCCTTTGTGGCGCAGCTATGGCTTTGCGCGCGGATGGCGGCCAAGTGTGAAGCGTTCTTTGGCGCTTGCCCAACGCAACCTGCCACTGGCCGCAGCGGACGCCGCAGAATGGGGCAGTAGGCGGCTGGACCTCGCCATATTGGGGCTATTTGCATCGCCCGCAGTGGTTGGTATTTATTATGTCGCCCAACAGGTGGCGAGCCTGCCGCAGAAGCTTAAAACCAGCTTTGACCCGATATTGGGCCCCGTCATCACGCGCAATTTACAGACCCGCAATTATGTCGAAATCGCCAAACAGGTTGGCCAGGTCGGTTTCTGGATTATCGCAGCGCAAGCCGGAATTGCACTGGCGCTTGGTATTCCCGGCGAAGCGGTCATAGGATTAATGGGTCCGGAATTTGTCGGCGGAGCAGCGGCGCTTGCCTTTTTGCTGGCGGCGGAAGTTGCAGCGGCCACGGCGGTCGTCAGTGAATCCGCGTTGGTATATATGGCCCGTCACCGGAACCTGCTGATTTCAATCGGGATGTTGGCCGTGCAAACTTTGGTGAGCGTCGGCCTTATCATGCTGGTCGATGATATACCCGTTAAGCCCGAATATGTTGGCCTATATCAGGCGGCAGCCGTTGCCTGCGGGCTGATGATATCGCTTGGTATCGGCTCGCTCATCAAATCGCGATTGCTGTCACGGTTATTGGGACAGCCCATCCGCGTGTGGCGTTGGACATTGCTGGTTGCTGTCGCCGCGGCAGCATTGCTGGGCATGGCTATCGTCAGCGTCCCTGCCCGTCTGGAATGGGTGGAACTGGCAATCGGCGTGCCTGCAGTCCTTGGCCTTTATGGCTGGATTATCTGGCGCTGGGGCTTTGGCCCGGAAGACCGGGTGCTGTTCCGCAAGAAAAAGGATTAAGCCAGGCGCTTGGCAACAAGCGCTGCGATATCCGCTTCTGGCCGCGCGCCATAATGCGAAATGATCTCGGCAGCGCAAACTGCACCCATGACAAGGCATTCGGCCATCGGGCGGCCCTGCGCTATCCCTGCAAACACACCGGATGCGAACAAGTCACCCGCACCTGTTGTGTCGACCAATTGGGCGACAGGCTCTGCGCCGACCTCGGTACGCACGCCATTTTCGATGGCGATGGCGCCATGTTCGCCGCGTGTGCAGACCAGCAATGGAACCTTCGCCGCGATGGCCGCGACCGATGCTTCGAAATCATCGCTATTGTTGAGCGCGCAAATTTCGACTTCATTCGAAAACAATATGTCGATGCGACCAGCTTCCATTTCGGCCAAAAAGTCTGGTCCATGGCGCGAAATGACAAATGCGTCGGACAATGTCAGCGCAACCTTGCGACCAGCGGCACGCGCGACATCGATGGCGGTACGCATCGCGGCACGTGGCTCCTCAGGATCCCACAAATAGCCTTCCAGATACAATATCGCCGCGCTTTCAATCAGCGACTTGTCGACCAGTGTGGCAGGCAGATATTGCGACGCGCCCAAAAAGGTATTCATGGTCCGCTGCGCATCTGGCGTGACGAGAATGTAGCAACGTGCGGTCGAAGGCGCGCCATCACGTGCCGGAATATCGAAATGAATACCGCCCGCACGAATGTCATGTGCGAACACTTGGCCAAGCTGATCATTTGCAACTTGCCCGATAAATGCTGTTTTATGTCCAAGCCGCGCAAGGCCCGCCAAGGTATTTGCCGCAGAGCCACCGCTGATTTCACGGGCAGGACCCATGTGCGCATATAATGCCTGCGCACGTTCCTCATCAATCAGCTGCATGCTGCCTTTGGTCAGACCTTCGCTGTCGATAAAAGCATCGTCGGTGTTGGCAATGATATCAACAATTGCATTGCCAATGGCGAGGACGTCGAAGCGGCTTTCAGTCATGAATTTTCCTATAATTAAGCTCGCCGCGCCCTACTGGGGTTGGACATTTCGGGCAAGCGCTTTAGAAGCGCGACATGATACAAGCGCTCCAGCTTTCGTTCCAAAGCCTTTCGGACAGGCGCGTGGCAATGCTGCTCATCAAAGTGGTGTTGTGCACCTTTGCCAGCTTCCTTTTATTGGGCGTCGGCATGTGGTTTGCACTCAACTGGCTTTTTGCATGGCTCAACATTCAAAACGGCGCATATCTGTCGGCCTTCCTGTCGCTGGCCATCATCCCGATTTCGGCTTTTCTGCTTTTCCGGGTGGTCGCCGTCGCAATCACTTGGATCTTCGCCGACGATATCATCGATGCGGTTGAAGACCGTTACTATCCCCAGAAAGCCGCGTTTGGAAAACGCCCGGGCGTCGGCGCTGGCGTGCATATGGCGGTGCGATCAATAGCGCGCGTAATTGGGTACAACCTCCTCGCCTTGCCGCTATATATCCTTTTGCTGGTGACGGGCGTCGGCACGGCGATTGCCTTCATGCTCCTCAACGCGCTCCTTTTGGGCAAGGATTTGGAAGATATGCTGATTGCCCGCCATGGCGCATCACAAGGCAGCATCCAGAAACTGCCGCGCCTCTTGCTGGGTTTCATTGGCACCGTTGGCATGCTGATCCCGTTTTTTAACCTGCTGGTCCCCGTGCTTGCTACGGCAATGGCTGTGCACGTGGTCCATTCGGGAAGCAGAGCGATATGAAACACGCCATAAACGCAAGCGCGATCGCGTTGATTTTGGCAGGCTGTGTATATGCGCCTCTTGCACACGCGCAAACCCGCCAGCCAGCACCCGTACAGCGTACTGCGCCGCCCGTTCCCGTTCCCGTTCGCCCTGCCATGGGACCAAGGGGCCTAGAGGCAGTCATGGGCAAGGATGTCGCCACGTTGAAACGCCTTTTGGGCGAACCGCGGCTCGATGTGGTTGAGGTTCATGGCCGCAAGCTGCAATTTGTCGGGAAAGCCTGCGTCCTTGATATGTTTCTCTATCCCGACGGCAAGGGCCGGACCGAAATCGTTACCTATGTCGACGCGCGACGCAGTGATGGTGCTGCGGTGGATCGCGCATCGTGCATTGATGCCTTGCAACGCCGCTGACTAGGTCCTGACCCTAACTCAGCATCCATTCGGCACGAACCGACGGGTCCAGTTCGTCGGCAAAGCGCAGCTTTTTTTCACGCGCAAAAATCTCGGGCGACAGCCGCGACATCGCCCAGATCGCGGCACCACGGACGACCGGAGACGCGTCATCCATAAGCATCTCGACCGCGGGCAGCACGCCAAGGTCACGGCCATTGCCAGCGGCGATCAACACATTGCGCACAAAGCGGTCGCGGCCAATGCGCTTCACGGGCGAGCCAGAAAACAGCTGGCGAAACTGCGTATCATCCAAAGCCAAAAGATCCGCAATGCGCGGCGCGACCAGCGCTTCGCGGGGCAAAAATGCCTTATGTGCTGCAGCAGTCTCGGCAAATTTGTTCCACGGGCACACGGCCAGACAATCATCGCAGCCGTAAATGTGATTGCCCATCAATGGACGCAGTTCGCGGTCGATGGGGCCCTTATGCTCAATGGTGAGATAGGAGATGCATCGGCGGGCATCGAGCTGATATGGCGCCGGAAAGGCATTGGTTGGACAGATGTCCTGACACGCCCGGCACGAGCCGCATGTGTCGGCCGCGGGCAGTGACGGGGCAAGCTCTGCAGTCGTATAAATTGCCCCAAGGAACAGCCAGCTGCCATGTTCTTTGCTGACGATGTTGCTGTGCTTGCCTTGCCAGCCAAGTCCCGCCACCTCAGCCAGCGCCTTTTCCATAACGGGCGCGGTATCAACGAACACTTTGACGCCGACCTCTGCGGAGTGGGCCAGCCAGCTGGCGAGCCGCTTGAGCGCGCCTTTAACGACATCATGATAGTCGCGCCCTTGCGCATAGACCGATATGCGCGCCTTTGTGTCATCGCCCGCAAGCGCCATTGGATCATGTGGCGGTGCATAGCTCATCCCCAGCATGATCACGGACTTTACTTCGGGCCATAAAATATCGGGATTGGCACGCTCATCGACGCGGCTTTCCATCCACAACATGTCGCCATGGCGGCCTTCATCGATCCATTGGCGCAGTCGCAGTCCCGCGCGTGGCGCAAGGTGACCCGGCGCAATACCAAAGGCGACAAAGCCCTCACTCTGCGCCTTGGCCTGAAATTCGTTAACTATATTTGTGTTGTTTCTTTTCACGCGCCAACCTTATTCAGCACCACCATCTCTCCGGGGCAATTTCATATGTACGCAATAGAGGCAAAGGGGCTCGTAAAGCAATTCGATGGCTTTAGTGCCGTCGCGATTATCGGCCAGATTTTCTTTGCGATATTGTTGCTGCGACTGGGTGTGTATCTTTTCAAGAAAAACGTCATGAAATCAGGAAGCGCTGGCCGCGCCAAGGATGAAGGTGCGCGCAGGTTGTTCGGCTTCATCAAAATGCCGGGATGAATGCGTCGTCACCTTTAATAGGTTGCGGTTCAAAACTGGATTGACATTTCTGTCAGTAGTGGCAGTTTCGGTGCTGAGAGGAGTCGAAACAATGGCAACTGCCCCCCTAATCGAAAGCGATTCACTGCCTTGGGAAATGAACAAGGCACCACATCATTGGGACGTCACAAAGCCCGAAATCTATACAGAGGATCGCTGGCACCCCATCTTTAAAGAGATGCGCGAAAAAGCGCCGATCAACAAGATTGAGGGTTCCGATTTCGGCAGTTATTGGAATGTCACGACGCTCAAAGCCATTCAACATGTCGAAGCTCTGCCCGACATTTATTCATCGTCATTCGAACATGGTGGCATCACCTTAATCGACGACGATGCGCTCGCCGAGCCAATCCCCGAAGACCAAAGAATCGTCATGCCGATGTTCATTGCGATGGACCGGCCCAAGCACACCGAAGAACGCCGTGTCATCGCACCGGCCTTCACACCGGGTGAAATGGACCGCATGTCGGGCGATATCCGGCGCCGCACGGGCGAGCTTTTGGACTCGCTTCCGGTTGGCAAAACCTTTGACTGGGTCGACCTGGTATCCATCGAACTGACCACACAGATGTTGGCGCTATTGTTCGATTTCCCATGGGAAGACCGCCGCAAGTTGACCGAATGGTCCGATTGGGCGGGCGACGTCGAACTGTTCCGTTCCGAAGAGACGCGTCAGGCGCGACTTGCCAAAATGTTTGAAATGGGCGCCTATTTCCAGAATCTGTGGGAAGAACGCAAAAATCGCGGCGAAGCGCCCGACCTTATCAGCCGCATGATCCATTCGCCGATGAAGGACATGAGCCAGTTTGAATATATGGGTAACCTCATTCTGCTGATCGTGGGCGGAAATGACACGACCCGCAATTCGATGTCGGGTTACCCTTATGGACTGAACAGCTTCCCTGACGAGCGCGAAAAGCTAGAGAAAAATCCCCAGTTCATCACCAACGCCGTCAGCGAAATCATTCGTTGGCAGACGCCTTTGGCGCATATGCGCCGCACCGCCACACAAGACCATGACCTGTTCGGCGCGCCCATCAAGGCTGGTGACAAGATTGGCATGTGGTACCTATCGGCCAACCGTGATGAGACGGTGTTCGATAATCCCGACAAGTTGATTGTTGATCGCGAAAACGCGCGTCGCCATTTGGCCTTCGGATATGGCATCCACCGCTGCGTCGGCGCACGATTGGCCGAATTGCAGATCCGCATTTTGCTTGAAGAAATGGCGGCGCGCCGCCTGCGACCAAATGTTGTGGGTGAACCCGACCGCGTGGCGGGCTGCTTCGTCCATGGCTATCGCAAGATGGACGTGGAACTGTCGCGCTATTGATATGAAGCCTTTTGGGCGTTTCCGGTATATGCATAGCCGGAGCGTCCAAAGGAACATGTCATGCAGCTGAGCAAACGCAAATTTCTGTCACTCACAAGTGCAGGGGCCGCGGTGCTAGTCTTTGGCTGCGGCAAGAGCGCAACCGCTAAAACGCACTATGCGGTGTCATATAGCGACGCGGAATGGAAAAAGCGCTTGTCGCCTGCTGCCTACCGCGTGTTGCGCCGCGAAGATACCGAACGGCCTTATACAAGCCCGCTCAACGGCGAAAAGCGCAAGGGCACATTTGTCTGCGCGGGCTGTAACCAGCGGCTGTTTGCGTCTGTTACCAAGTTTGAAAGCGGAACGGGTTGGCCAAGTTTCTATGCGCCACTGGCCGGCGGCATAGGCACCAAAACCGACTATAAAATCGGCGTGCCACGCACCGAAGTGCATTGCGCGCGCTGCGGCGGGCATATTGGCCATGTGTTTACCGATGGCCCAAAGCCAACGGGCAAACGCTATTGCATGAATGGCGTCGCGATGAAGTTTATCCCCGGATAATCCGTCCAGCGCATTGCGCGCAGACGGACCTTATTTCGGTTCAGATATGCCCGAAAAGTCCAGCTCAGCGGGTTTCTTTGCCGCATCGGTTTTGCCGTTATTTTCGATGATCGCAACAATGGCGTTCGCGCGTCCGTCCTGAAGCGCATAATCGCGCGCAGAATATCCCGCCCGGCTATCCTTCTTGTCCGGATTTGCACCCGCCTTCAAAAGCATGCGCACCGCTTCTGCATTGCGCAGTTGCACCGCCAAAATCAGCGCGGTTTCTCCGGCACGATTGGTCTGGTCAATCTGCGCCTTTTTACGCGAAAGCCAATCAATGCCATCGATGAAGCCCAATTGCGTGGCGAGCATCAAAGGCGTCGTGCCCTTTTTATCTGCCAAATTGGGGTTCGCGCCTTTTTGCAAAAGATACCCAAGCCAGGACGCATCGCGACGTTGAATGACGATATGCAGCGCGGTTTCGCCCGTTGAATTGTCGCGCGTGTTGATAATCACCGTGCCGGGCTGTGCCAGAAACTTTTCTGCTTCCTCGCCCTTACGATCGCGCACGGATTTTAGGAAATTATAGCTGTCGGAAAACTGCGCTTGTGCAGCAGGCGCAACAACGCCCGCGCCCATCGGCAAGATCAACCCTGCGGCTAAGGCGAGAAAAAATGGCTTTTTCAACAAACGATGCCCCATTTAAATGTCCAACATACTTGATAACTGGTCTTTAGCAGACCATGTCTGGCCCCGCTATGAACAAAAAACTGATTTTCACGCTCTCCGCCGCGCTTTTGCTGTCGGCATGTGATTCACCCCCCGCACAGCCCCCATTGAGCGAAGCACCGCTGGCCGGCGCTACCATTGGCGGTGATTTTGCGCTGACCGATCAAAATGGGAAAAAACGGACCTTCAAGGAATTCGACGGCGCATATCGCATCGTTTATTTTGGGTACACCAACTGCCCCGATATCTGCACGCCCGACATGCAAAATCTGATGGCAGGGTTAAAGGCATATGAGAAAAGCCATCCGGAACTTGGCGCAAAGATTCAACCGATTTTCATTACCGTAGATCCGCTACGCGACACACCAGAGGTGCTGAAACAGTTCGTCAGCGCATTTCATCCACGCGCAATTGGGCTCACCGGAACGGAGGCCGAAATTGCGGACGCAGCAAAGAAATTTGCGATTTACTCCAGCCGTGTCGAAGGGTCCTCGCCCGAAAGCTATCTGATGAGCCACAGCCAGACACCTTATTTGATGGGGCCCGATGGCAAGCCTTTGGCGCTTATGCCCGCTGACGTACCCAATACCGACATCAATGAAGGCGCGCCTAATTTGGTTGAGGCGGAATTGGTAAAATGGGTGCGCTGATTTGAACGAGGCGCCTTTTTGGGAAGCTCCGATAGAGAGCCTCGACCGCGCACAATGGGAGGCATTGTGCGATGGCTGCGGCAAATGCTGTCTCAACAAGGTGGAAGATGAAGATACCGGCCGCATCTACCCCACCAATGTCGCCTGCAAATTGCTTGATCTACAGACATGCCAATGTGCCGACTATCGCGGACGTCGGGCGATTGTGCCCGAATGTCTTCGGCTGACCGCGGACAAGATTGATGACTATGTCTGGCTGCCGTCGACCTGCGCTTATGTCCTACGCGCGGCGGGCAAACCGCTTCCCGAATGGCATTATCTGGTAAGCGGAAGCCGCCAGACGATTCATGACGCTGGCATGTCGGTCAAAGGTCGGGCTATATCGGAACTGCATGCTGGGCCGCTTGAAAACCATATTGTCGAACAGCCTCTCTGATCCTGAAGTGGTCATAGAAGGGGAGAGCGTACCCGTGCGCATTCGCCGCAACCCGCGGGCAAAGCGGATTTCGATGCGCGCCGATGCCGTGAAACGCGAAATCCGCATAACGATGCCGCATTATACGCCGACCAATGTGGCGCTCGATTTTGTCGAAAAGAAACGCGAATGGATCGCCACGCGGTTAAACAGCGCGCCTGACATTGCCCCCATTGCCCCTGGCAGCGAAATCGCTGTCGAAGGCGAAAGCCACCTGATTGAATGGCGCGAAGAATGGCCGCGCAGCATTCGCTGCGGCGAAGGCATGCTGCGTTTGGGTGGTCCAAGGGAGTCGGTCGAAGCCCGCATCTTACGATGGCTCAAGGGCGAAGCGCGCCGGATTTTCACCAAAGAAATCGCACATTATTGCGACAAAGCCGGTGAACCAGTCCCACGCTTATCGCTGGGCGATCCCCGCAGCCGCTGGGGCAGCTGTTCCAGCCGGGGAACCATTTCGCTCAGCTGGCGGCTAATCATGGCGCCTGCATCTGTGCGCCGTTCGGTCATCGCCCATGAGGTCGCGCATATGCGGCATATGAACCACAGCCCCGACTTCTACGCGTGGCTCGATGTCCTCTTTGAAGGCAACCGCAAGGCTGCGGACCAGTGGTTGAAAATGCACGGCACGGGTTTGCAACGGGTTGGGCGATAGGGAAGATAAAATGCTAGAAATGCGAGACTCATGCGAACGATGCACATCGCCACTGCCGATGGACAGCGGCGACGCCATGATTTGCAGCTATGAATGCACCTTTTGCGCACCCTGCGTGAATGGCCCGCTGAATGGCCGCTGCCCCAATTGTGGCGGCGACCTTCAGCCAAGGCCAAAACGCATTAAGAAATAATCAGGTCAGCCTTTGGCGATTTCGCCACCCAGCGCGCCATACTTCTTTTCAAAACCGGCGACATCGCCTGCCTCAAGATATTTGGCCTGATCAATCCAGTTGTCGCGGCTGATGCGGCCCGCAAATGCGCCGAGCTTGCCATCAATTTCCGCAACATCAGCGGCCGTCCAACTCGCCACTTGGGCAAAGCTGGTTACGCCCAATGCCTTGAGCATAGTGTTCACTTTCGGACCAAGGCCCTTCAACAATTCGAGATTGTCAGGGACCGATACTTTAGCCTTGGCTGCTGGTTTGGCGACCTTGGGCTTGGGTGCGGCTTCTGCCTTTACCTTCGCCGCGGCAGCTTTTGGCGCAGATTTGGGCGCAGGCGCGGCCTTTGCTTTTGCTGCTACAGGCTTTGCTGCTGGCTTGGGTGCGGGGACCTTGGCGACTGCGGCCTTCGTTTTAGCAGCCTTGGGTGCCGCTGGCTTCGGCGCTGCGGCTTTCGGTGCAGCTTTAGGTGCAGCTTTAGGTGCAGGCACCTTCGCCGTTTTGGCCTTTGCCGCAACTGGCTTCGCGACAGCTGCTGGCGCGGCCTTCGTTGCCGCAGCTTTCGCTGGTGCCTTTACCTTGGCTTTCGCGGTTTTCTTCGCTGGCGCAGGACCGTCCGCCGCCTTAGCAGCAGGCGATGCCGGAACAACTGCCGCTGGAGGTGGCGCTAAATCCTTGGATGGGGCAGCTGTCTTCTTCGCGCCGTTACGCGCGAGCAACCACCAACATAAAATGGCAATAATGGCCACTGCACCAATAATAATCAGTAGATTGTTGGACATAATATTCCTCCCAGAAAATCCCTCAATGTGGCCAACGGGTTACGCAATTTTTGCGGGGCGTGAAAGCGTTAATCCGCCGCGCCAACATTTGCGCGATTTCGTTAGTTCCCTGCTTCGCGCGCAACCTCACGCCAGCCAATGTCGCGGCGGCAAAAGCCGTCGGGGAAAACAACCTGATCCACCGCTGCATAGGCCTTCAACTGCGCGTCGGTCACATTTGCCCCGGTTGCGGTAACGTTTAACACACGCCCGCCCGCGGCCACCAATTGCCCGCTTACTTCGGCGGTGCCTGCATGAAATACCTTAGCGCCGGACACAACTGCCAGATCAATCGCGCCGCCCTTTTGCGGCACATCGGGATAGCCGTTCGCCGCCATAACGACCGTCAGTGCCGTGTCGGACGAAAAGCTTGGAGCCGCCGCTTCAGACAGCTTTCCAGTCGCAACCGCCAACATCAACGCGGCAAGGTCGCCGTCAAAACGTGTCATCAGCACCTGGCACTCGGGATCACCAAAGCGCGCATTATATTCGATGAGCTTCGGCCCCTCATCAGTCAGCATAAGGCCCGCGAACAGCACGCCCGAATAAGGCATATCGTGCGCGGCCATATAGTCGACTGTGGGCTTAATGATGCGGTCCATGACTTCGGCCTGCAACGCAGGCGTCAGAACAATTGCGGGTGAATATGCGCCCATGCCGCCGGTGTTGGGGCCAATATCACCATCGCCGACCCGCTTATGATCCTGCGCAGAACCGAATGCGACCACGTCGCGGCCATCGGTCAGTGCGAAAAAGCTGGCTTCTTCTCCGGTCATAAATTCTTCAATGACAACGGACGCGCCAGCATCACCAAACCCGCCACCGAACATATCTTCAATCGCTGCCTCAGCATCAATGCGGGTTTCCGCGATAATCACGCCTTTGCCCGCAGCAAGGCCGTCTGCTTTAATGACATAAGGTACTTGGAATGCATCGAGGCCAGATAGTGCCGATGCTTTGCTGTCATGCCGGAAATAGCCCGCTGTAGGGATACCCGCTGCGGCACATATATCTTTGGTAAAGCCCTTGGACCCTTCCAATTGTGCCGCCTTTTGATTGGGACCGAAAACGGGAATGCCGGCATCGCGCAAGCTATCGCCCAGGCCGGCAACAAGCGGTGCTTCTGGACCGACCACGGCCAACCCGATATCATGCCCTGCGCAAAAGGATATGACCGCTGCATGATCGGAGATGTTCAATGCAACCAGATCCGCCTCTTCCGCAATCCCGGGATTGCCCGGCGTGGCAAAGAGTGTATCGCAATTTGGCGATTGCGCGAGCTTCCACGCCAGCGCATGTTCGCGTCCACCCGATCCGATGAGCAAGATATTCATGTCCGCAAATGACCCCTTTGAAAATGCTGACCCGCAAGTTGCCCGCCTGTTAGCCGAGGAGCGGCCCGGCGACAATGCCCAGGCCATGAGCGTGTCGGAGTTATCGCTGGCGTTGAAGCGCACGGTTGAGGATCGCTTCGGCCATGTCCGCGTGCGCGGGGAGATTTCGGGCTTTAAGCGCGCGGCGTCGGGGCATATTTATTTCTCGCTAAAAGACGAAAATGCGCGGCTGGACGCGGTCATGTGGAAAGGTGGGGCGGCGCGCCTGCCCTTCGCCCCGGAAGACGGGCTGGAGGTTGTCGCCACGGGCAAATTGACGACTTATGCGGGCCGGTCAAACTATCAGATCGTGGTCGAGAGCCTTGAAGTCGCGGGCGAAGGCGCGATGATGCTTTTGTTTGAAAAGCTGAAGGCACGGCTCGCTGCCGAGGGTTTGTTTGCACCGGAACGCAAGAAAAAGCTGCCGTCACTGCCGCGTACAATTGGCGTCGTGACATCACCAACAGGCGCAGTCATCCGTGACATCCTGCACCGTCTTGCCGATCGCTTTCCAAGCCATGTGATCGTCTGGCCCGTATTGGTGCAAGGGGAAGGCGCCGCAGCCCAAATCGCGCGTGCGGTTAATGGATTTTCGGCAATGCCCCATGACGGCCCCACGCGCCGCCCTGATCTGGTCATCGTGGCGCGCGGCGGCGGGTCTATTGAGGATCTATGGGCCTTTAATGATGAGGCCGTCGTGCGAGCCGTCGCCGATTGCACGATACCCATCATATCGGCTGTCGGGCATGAAACCGATACAACGCTGTGCGACTTTGCCGCAGATTTGCGCGCGCCAACGCCAACCGCTGCGGCCGAGATTGCCGTTCCCGTACGCAGCGATTTGCTGCAACGCGTGGGGCAATTCGGGCTGCGTATGTCCAACATGATACGCAAAAAAGTCGATCTTGCAGCCGAACGGCTTGAGGCACAGCGCCGTCTGATGCCGCGCTTGTCAGACCTTGGCGCCCCGCATCAGCAGCGCACAGACGACCTGTCTGAACGGCTTCGCCAATCGCTTCGGACCAGAATTGGCAAGGCTGAAGTGGCTTTTTCAGCGCCCGCAATGATGCTGCATCCGCGTCTTTTGACAAGACGCGCAGAGCAAGGGCAGCAGCGTCTTGATGCGTTGACGCGGCTGGTGAGCACATTGCATCCCGAAGCGCCGCTTAAGCGCGGCTTTGCGCGCGTGACTGATGCGAATGGTAAAACCATTATGACGCGAGACGCTGCGGTGAAAGCGGGTGACGTGACGTTGCGGTTTGTCGATGGCGAAGTTGGTGGGCAAGTAAGTGGCGGACCTGCACCGCGAATATCCCCGGCGAAGCCGGCAAAAGCTGTTGTCAATCAAGGCAATTTGTTTGACGGATAAAGCCGTCCATTGCCCATTCAGTATCGATTCGCCATAATGTCCAAATGTTGATGTCTTCCAAGAATAAAGTCGCCCGCCTGCATTATATGGCAAACAGTTTTCGTATGCTGACCGCAGGCGACCATGTCGTATGCGCCGAAACGGAGCAGGCCATTCCGTTGGAAGAATTGCGTTATTGGAGCGTCGTCAAACAGGAACCCTATGTCAGCGCGGATGCATCCGTTCGCGCGACGTTGAAAAAGGGTTAATGGATTGCAGCGCTCCGGCTGGATTTTCTTAGCCGCGGTCGCGGGGATCGCCGCGCAGCCTTTAAGCGCCGCGACTGCACCAACGGCAAATACGCAACAGCCCGCTGCCCCCGCCGACTTCTGGATGTCTATGCCAGCGGTACAGGGCGGCTTGGTCATCGCACGTGCGCCACGCGGTGCAGTCTCCGTCACGCTTAACGGCGTTGCCCTGCCGCTGACAGCCGACGGCTTTTTCCTGATGGGTTTTGACCGCGATGCCGAAAGCAGCGCGATCCTGACCGCGACATTCGCCGATGGTCGGACGCTGGGGCGCACTTTGGCGGTAACACCGGGCAACTGGCGGATTGAAAATGTAGCTGCCAACCCGACCGGCGGCGCAAAAACAAGCGCAGAGTTTGCTGCAAGACGCGGCGCCGAGCTCGACCGCATAAATGCCGCCCGGGCCAAAACCACGCTTGGTAATGGCTGGCGGCAACAATTCATTCGCCCAGTGGCTGGCCGGACGTCTGGCCTATTTGGCGCGCAGCGTATCTATAACGGGACGCCCGGCAGCTATCATAGTGGCATGGATATTGCCGCACCACATGGGACAGATTTTGTCGCGCCTGCGGACGGTGTCGTCACGCTTGCGGCCACGGATGCTTTCACGCTGGAGGGACATTTGCTGATGATTGATCATGGCATGGGCTTAAACAGCGCGTTTTTACACTGCTCCGAACTGCTCGTAAAAGAAGGCGATTATGTGAAGCAGGGGCAAGTCATCGGGCGTGTTGGCGCGACCGGACGGGCAAGCGGCCCGCACCTGCATTGGGGCATGAAATGGAACAATGCGCGCATTGATCCAAAGCTCTTGATACCCGCAATATAAGCGGCCTTAGACGGGCAGACTGAACCACAGCAGATGCGTGACGGGAAGAACGGCATGCGCGCAAGCTAAGCCAGCGGTAACGAGAATTTTATCTTGCATGTGTCTGCACAAAGCAAAACACCCCAGCCATAAGCCGGGGTGTTAAGGGTGCCGGTCTAATGGTGGGGGGAGGGGGAGACCGGCGGTTCCATGGGCGTTTAGTTGGAAATACTTCCGGGGAAATCGGTATCGCCTTGGCCCGGGATGACTTCATCGGGCGAAGTACCCAGCACCTCATTTGGTGGGCTATATGGTTTTGGATCGGGATCGATCAGATTTTCAATATTGGTCATAGAGACTCCAATAAACAATGAACATGCTGCGCCTTGGGATAACGCCCAAAGGTCAGATTGGTTCACATCCGGATATAATTGCTAAGCTGCGTCCGCAGAAATGCGCGAGAGCAACCGTTGTTCTGACGCCGTCAGGCCCCGGGCATCAAAGCACCTTGCCCCGCATTATGCTGTCGATGCTGGGCAGCCTTTGCCTATTGTGCGTTCCGGCATGATGCCACACAAAGCGCGCTTGAAGTGCTGGCCTGCATCACAGCCGCATTGTTCTTGCCGCCGCTTGTGGCATTTGCCGTTTTCTTTTGCGGGCTGCACTCGCCGCGACATATGGCGGACGCGCTGCGTGAAAGGGGTGGTCTGTCTAAATTCAAAAAGGCAGCCATTGTCGTCGCCGTGTCCGCGCTTTCATTGGGTTTAGGCGTCTTGATGTTCTTGTACCAAGGCGACGTTCCTTTGGACATGGGCGTCGTCCGGTCTGCGTTCATTCTGATATCAACGCTTACGGTGCCGCATTTCATCCTTGAGTATCTTATGACCTATAAAAATCACAATGCGCCAAAGGGACTGAAAGATGACTGCAGCTGCTTTCGTGCGATAAAAAATCAGCTCGGCGTTTCAAGATAAGCGATAGCATCGGCGCGCTTCTGCGCGTCCTGTATGCCTGAGAACATCATTTTTGTGCCCGGGATTACGCGCTGCGGCTTTTCCAGATGTTGAAACAGCTTTTCTTTCGTCCACACAAATTTGGCCCCGGCATTTGCAGCAGAATAATTATAGCCAGGCACAGTTCCAGACATGCGGCCCACGATATTGTGTAGTGAGGGGCCGGACATGTTTACGCCTGCATCCGTGACGTGGCAGGCGCGGCATTGGGCAAACACAGCCTTGCCGTTCACAGCGTTTCCTGTGAAGCTCGCTATCGCAGTACCGTCGAGGGTCGTCACATCTGATGCTGCTACTGCCGCCGGCTTTGGTGCAGGCACAACCTGTTCCGTTTGGCTTTCGGAACCATCAGAGCAAGCAGATACCAATGCACACAAAACCAGTAATCCACCCATCGCTCTTGCCATAATCATAGTCTTTCTTTTTGAACCTTCACGCAAAGCACTTTTCGGCAACGGTGCGTGTCATCTTTTTGCCGGTGATTTTGCAATTCTTGATGCTTATGCATTTTAGATAGCCATATCAAAGTTTTTCAACACGGGTATTCTCGTCGCCGGTTTCCTTCAATACCTTGTGCCGCAAACGGCTCACAAAAAGGTAGATCAGCAACACTATAGGGATGGTTATTGCGCCAATAATCATATCGGTTGGCGCACCACCTTTGAGCGCGGCTGCTCCACCCTTTGTCATATAAGCGATGATGCCAACGAGATAGTAAGCCGCCGCAATAACCGACAATCCTTCAACTAGGGTTTGAAGGCGCAACTGAAGCTGTGTCGACCGTTCCATTGAGCGCATGAGAACAAGATTCTGTGCCTTTATCCGGCTATCGATGCGCACATCCAGCGTATGCATGACGTTGGATATGCGATCGGCAAGGTCGTTGAGGCGTTGCCGAAACACAGAACAGGTACGCGATGCTGGGACAAGGCGTCGTTCGGTGAAATCGGTCAGACTTTGGAAGTTCAAAATCGGGCGTACATCGAGTGCCGCCAACCGATCCGCTGCAACCTCAGCATAAGCTGCTGTAGCGCTGAGACGAAAACCGGTGGCCGAACGGATAAGTTCAAGTTCTGAAGAAATGCCTGCGAGATCATTGAGCAAAATATCGTCATCATCATCTGCCGATGCGACACGTCGCGCATGGTCGGACAAGCGATGTTCCAGCTGGTCAAGTTGCGGGCCATAATGCTGCACAACGGGGAAGCCCAACAAGGCTAGGTTTCTGTAGTTGCCCAATTCCTGAACGCGCTGAACGATGCGCCCGCGCTCTCCGTCGCCAACATCGCCGGCGGTTATCAGCAGCCGACCATAGCCATCGTCGTGGATGCTAAAATCGGACCAAAGACGAATATCTGCATTAATGTCGCAGCAGACCATTTCATCGGTCGAGATACCCAGTGCGAACAAATCTGCATCACGATTCGAAGCGTCGGGAACCACGCGGATTTGTGTCGCGCGAACGACACCGCCTGGCCAATTTTCCAGCCATTGAATATAATTGTGGCGGACATTTTCGGGCGTTTCATTCGGGAATATCAGGGTCAGCGTACTCGCTTCGGTATGGCGTTCCCACAAGAAGTGAATACCCGCATTCGTGTGACCAGAACCATGGCGCGTAGCCAGCGTCCAATCATCGAAATCAGGCCGCGCATTGAGCAGCCAGCGGTCCTCACTATTGCGTTCTTCTGGTTCAATCAGGCGGACGACCTGATAAATTTCGCAATGCGGACTGACGGGTGCGAAACGACGCAACCGCATTTCATCGACAGCCCATCGGCGCAGCGGATGTTCAGTGAAGCTCATGGACAAAGCTTCGCACAATTTTGCTGAAAGTCCATAGGCTTGAACACCAAGCATGGCCGGGAAAACATCGTGAAATTAGGGTTCCGTGGCCAACAAGTCGAATAACAACGCACCTAGACGGCGCGGTGTATAGCGCCGCCGCAACCGCCTACAGCAGCAGGACGCTGCGTTGCGTCTAATTAGATATGAGAAAATGGAGGCCCGAGCCGGAATCGAACCGGCGTGCAAGGATTTGCAGTCCTCTGCGTCACCACTCCGCCATCGGGCCCCTAAACAACAACCTGCCTAATCAGCAATGCCGCCATGTGGTAAAGGCGGGCACTTAGCGGCTTGCAGAATTCATTGCAACCGGCAATCTGGAATGCTGTGCCATGTGCGCCACAAGCCATGGAAAAAGTTGCTATTTGCATCCTGAAATAGGCCGTTTGTCTGAATCCAGCTTGGCGGGACGGGTTCGGATAGCTAGAACGGGAGCGAGAGGCTGTATTGTGTTTGCAATACAGTTGTGCCACATGGCCAGCAGGTTAATGGAAATATTCCGATGGAATCAGGTAAATTTGAAGATATGCGGCGTTCAATGGTGGACAGCCAGCTGCGTACAAGCGGTGTAACCGAAAGCTGGGTGCTCGCCGCAATGGGCAGCATCGCGCGCGAAGATTATGTCCCCGTTTCGCACCAGACAACGGCCTATATGGACCGGTCGCTTGAGCTGCAAAATGGCGAGATGTTAAATCCGCCGGTTTCAACTGCATTGTTGTTGCAGGCTGCTGACGTGCAGGCGGACGACAATGTCCTGCTCATTGGCCAAGCCAATGGATATGTCGCTGCGATATTGAAAACGCGTAGCGCGCATGTGACCACGACGGCCGCAGACAATCTCGGCGCTGCCAGCGCCAACGCACCTTATGCCTGCATCATTGTCGATGGCGCTGCTGAAGAACTGCCAGATGCGCTCTTTACGCTCGCGGCAGATGGTGCGCGGTTGGTCACTGGCATTGTTGAGGGCGCCGTTACGCGCCTTGCAAAAGGATATGTGCAGAACGGGAACGTTGCTTTGAAATCAATCGCCGATAGCGAAATCGCGCCTTTACCCGCATTTGCACGCAAGCCGGAGTTTGTGTTTTGAGCGCGCGTCATTTTATCACTGTCGCATTGCTCGCGTCGGCAGCTTGTTCGGCTCCGGCGATGGCGGATACGCTGCGCGATGCGCTGGTCTCGGCCTATGAAACCAACCCGAATCTGACTGCAGCACGCGAGGGACAGCGCGCGACGAATGAGGCGGTGCCGCTGGCTAAGGCCAATGGCCGCCCCGATGTCATCGTTCAGCCAACTTATGTCGAAAATGTGCTTCAGGACAGCGGCGCATCGGTTGTGCAAGCGCGTGGCGTCAGCATCAGCGGAACCATTTCCGCACCGCTTTATGCCGGCGGTGGCATTAGAAACGCCGTGCGCGCCGCTGAAAATCGCGTCGAGGCAGGATTTGCCAATTTGCGTGGCACCGAAAGCGCCATTTTCTCGGCTGTGGTTGGCGCATATATGGACGTCATCCGCGACGAATCGATTGTTGACCTGAACCGCGCCCAAGTTGGTGTGCTCTCGGTCAATCTGGACGCCACACGTGACCGTTTCGAAATCGGCGATCTTACCCGAACCGATGTCGCGCAGTCCGAAGCACGTCTGGCATTGGCAACGAGCAATTTGGAAACGGCACGTGCCAACCTTATTCGTTCAAAAGAAATCTACATCCAACTTGTCGGCCGCGAGCCAGGAGAATTGCAGGCGCCCCCGCCGCTGCCCAATTTGCCCGCCACCCCCGACAGTGCCGTAAGCGTCGCCTTGGAAAGCAACCCTGACCTTATTGCGGCACGCGAGTCGCGTGAAGCGGCGCGGTTTGACCGCCGTGCGGCCAATGCATCACGCCTTCCTACGATCAGCGTGTTTACGTCGCCATCGTACAGCAATGCCCTTGGTTCCATCTCGTCGAATATTCCAGGGTTTCAGGCGGACAATAGTTCGCTGAATGCACAAGCGGGCGTGCGCGCAACTTTGCCATTATATCAAGGTGGCCAACCTGCGGCGCAAATCCGTCAGGCGCAGGCGCGTCTTGGTCAGGCACAGGAACTTGAAATCGCGGCTGAGCGCGAAGCGATTGCACAGACACGGGCATCCTTCGCCAGCTGGAAGGCTGCGCTTGATGTCATCGCCGCTTCGGAACGTGCGGTGTCGGCAAATGAGCTGTCGTTAGAAGGCACGCGTGCCGAGAATAGCGTCGGCAACCGCACAATCCTCGACATTTTGAATGCCGAGCAGGAATTGTTGAACAGCAAAGTTCAGCTCGTTGCAGCACGCCGCAATGCCTATGTCGCTGGCTTCAGTTTGCTTGCGGCCATGGGCAAGGCAGAGGCACGTGATTTGGGTCTCGAAGGCGGAACTTTATATGATCCCGTCGCGGAATATCAAAAGGTTGATGGCGCTTGGAACGACTGGTCATCGCAGCCCGATCCCGTCGCCAAATCGACCCGCACCGTTGACACCCAGGCGCAAAAAGCAGAAATAGAACCGATTTCTACGGGCGGCAGAACGCGCTAATCCAACGCAGCGGGACAAATTTTATGGCAGACAATCGCAGCGAACCGTCAATGGACGAAATATTGTCGTCGATTAAACGTATTATCGCCGATGACGACCGCAGCCGTCCTGCAACCAAACGCGCCAAGTCGGTTGCGCGCGAAGAGGAAGAAGTCCTCGAGCTTACGACCGCCGCTGAAAATGCGATTTCCGAGGATCGCTTGCTGGACGATAGCAAAGCGCAAAACCTGCGTCATAGCTTTTCAGCGCTGCAGACGCTCTCCGAACCCGGCGTAGCGCCGCAAATCGTGCGGTCAGGGGAAACTTCGCTTGAGGGTCTGACACGCGAATTGCTGCGTCCCATGCTGAAGGATTGGCTCGACACCCATTTGCCGCCAATCGTCGAAGCGATGGTTGAGCGGGAAATTACCCGTATCACGAAAAAGGGTTGATGCGCGCGGCGTGGATACTCGCGGCGGCGTTGGCGGTTTCGCCAACGGCTTCATTTGCGCAAAATATCTATATTGAAACAGGCAGGCTGTTGGATGTTCAGGCCGGCCAAGTCCTGACAGGGCAATGCATTAGCGTCGCTGCGGACAAGATCACCGCGGTCGCCCCTTGTGGCGCGACGCCAGCGGGCAGCGAACGGCTTGATTGGTCGGCTTACACCGTCCTGCCCGGCTTAATCGATTTGCACACCCATCTGGCCGACGCGAGTCAAAGCGCAGATCTGGCCCTTCCGCTGAAAACGTCGCCTGCGGCCACCGCGTTGATTGGCGCCCATAATGCGCGGCTCACGCTTGAGGCGGGTTTTACCACCGTGCGTGATGTCGGCACCTATCGCGGGCTAACCGATGTTGCACTGCGTGATGCCATCAATGCCGGCAGCGTTCCTGGTTCACGCATGTTTGTCGCTGGCGCCTATATTACGATCCCAAAGGGCGGCGGTGAGCTCAACGGCGTCGTTCCCAACGAGCAGCTTCCGGCCGACATGCGTCTGGGTGTTGCAAGCACAGCCGACGAAGCCGCCGCGAAAACGACGTTCTTAATAGACCAAGGCGCCGATTTCATCAAAACCATCGCCACGGGCGCGGTGCTCGCCATTGGCACCGAACCCGGCGAACCGGAATTGACCGAAGATCAACTGCGCGCAGTGGTGACGACTGCCAAGGCGCGGGGCAAATTTGTGACGGCACATGCGCACGGTGCCGTCGGGATCAAAAGCGCCATCCGCGCGGGCGTGCGGTCCATCGAACATGCCAGCCTGATCGATGACGAGGCGCTCAAAATGGCCAAAGCCAGCGGCACATGGCTGGTCATGGACATCTATAATGGCGATTATATTGACGATGTCGGCACCCGCGAAAAATGGCCGGAAGAATATTTGCGCAAAAACCGCGAGACGACCGATATCCAACGCGCTGGCTTTACCAAAGCGGTGAAGATGGGCGTGAAGATTGCCTATGGAACCGACAGCGGCGTGTATCCACATGGCGATAATGCCAAGCAATTTGCATATATGGTCCGCTATGGCATGACCCCAATGCAGGCCATTCAAAGCGCGACTATCCGCGCGGCGGAGTTGTTGGGCAAAGAAGAAACGCTGGGAAGCGTGCAGCCGGGGCATTTTGCCGATCTGGTGGCCGTTAAGGGCGATCCGCTTCAGGATATCCGCGTGCTAGAAAATCTGACCCACGTCATGAAAGACGGCAAAATCGTCCGCTAATTTTCTTGCCTGCCTGCCTTGCGCTGACTAGCGTGTGGCCATGAGAAAAACCATCCTGCTTGCCGCAATCATCGGCACTTCCGCCCTTTCCTCCGCTGCGTTTGCGCGCCCGATGACGGAGACAGACCTTGCGACAATGAAGCGCCTTTCGGGTGCGACGGCATCGCCCGACGGGACAATGATCGCCTATCAGCTGCGCGAGACCGATTTGGCCGCGAACAAGGGCAAAACTGACCTATACATGCTCAAAATCGGTGCCAATCCGCAGCCGATGATGTTCGCATCAAAACCAGATAAGAATGAGCATGACCCCGCCTTTGCCCCCGATGGCAAAAGCATATTTTACATCAGCAATGAAAGCGGATCTGACCAGATTTGGCGCTACGACATTGCGACCGCGACAACCACGCAAGCGAGCAATTTCAAGGCCGATGTCAGCGGGTTTAAAATCTCCCCGGATGGGCAGAAATTTGCTGTCTGGGGCGATATTGCCCGCGATTGCATGGAATTTGGCTGTGAAACAGACGGTAACACGTCAAAGCCCGGCCCCGGCACCGGTCGCGAATATGACCAGCTTATGGTGCGCCATTGGGACCAATGGGAAACGCCGGGCAATTACAGCCGCGTGTTCGCCTTCATGCTGGGTGCAGATGGCAAGCTTGGCACATCGGGTGCAGCCATGGACGGCACCCTTGTCGGTGATGCCCCATCCAAACCCTTTGGCGGCAGCGAAGAGCTCAGCTGGAACGCCGACAGCAGCGGCCTTGTCTTCACCCTACGGTTGGCCGACAAAAATGAGGCGAAGTCGACCAATCTCGACATTTACGGCGCGTCGCTAAAGTCAAAGGCGCCGGTCAACCTGACCGCCGACAATGCCGGGACCGATACGACACCCGCCATGTCGCCCGATGGCAAATGGATGGCATGGACGTCGATGCCGCGCGCGACCTACGAAGCCGATAGGCTGGTCGTAAAGCTGATGGATTTGAAGAGCGGCAAGGTTACCGCGCTGACCGAAAAGTGGGACCGTTCGGTGGCGTCGCTTGCATGGGCTTTGGATAGCCGAAGCTTGCTGGTGACGGCGCAAGATGTGTTGGAAACGCCGCTGTATCGCGTCGACCTGAAAGGCAAAGTCACACGATTGACCGACCGCGGTAGCATCGCCGAGGCCGTGCCGTTGAAAAATGGCGGTGTCGTCTACGCCATCCACAGCATCACGGGTCCATCCGACCTTGTGCATATGGATGCCAAGGGCAAAACCACGCGGCTAACCAACGTAAATGCGGACGCGCTCGCCACGCTCGATCCCGTCAATTACCAGAAATTCGATTTTGCCGGCGCCAATGGCGAACGGGTATTTGGCCAAATCGTAAAGCCGCAAAATGCGGCGGGCAAGCTGCCGGTATTGTTGCTGGTGCATGGCGGACCACAAGGAACGTTTAACAACAGCTGGTCCTACCGTTGGAACCCGGCGGTCATGGCGTCGCAAGGCTTTGCCGTTGTCACCATCGATTTTCACGGGTCGACGGGCTATGGTCAGAAATTCACTGACAGCATCAACAAAAACTGGGGCGGATGGCCGCTTGAAGATTTGCAAAAGGGCATGGACGCCGTTGGCAAAATCGACACGCAGCTGGATACCGCAAACGCCTGCGCGCTTGGTGGGTCCTATGGCGGCTATATGATGAACTGGATTTCGGGCAACTGGCCCGACCGTTTCAAATGCCTCGTCAACCATGCGGGCATTTTTGACCTCCGCGCGATGGCCTATGAAACCGAAGAATTATGGTTCGACCAATGGGATAATGGCGGGCCATGGACAACGCGGACCGATACCGAAAAATGGAACCCTGTGAACCATGTCGCCAAATGGAAAACACCGACTTTGGTCATCCATGGCGAGAAGGATTATCGTATTCCCTATTCGCAAAGCTTGGCCGCCTTCACCGCATTGCAGCAGCAGGGCGTGGAATCGAAACTGTTGGTATTCCCCGATGAAAACCATTGGGTGCTGAAACCGAAAAATTCGATCCAGTGGCACCAGACTGTGTTCGCATGGCTGGCCAAGCATTTGAAGGGCGCGCAGTAACAGGCGCAACAGCGATCAGCGGCGGGGGCGGCGTTACTGCTGCTGCGCTTTTTATGGGCTGTTCAGGCACATGTCGTGTGGTGAGGGTTTCCCTTTCCGGTAAGGCTCGTTAAGGCACGAACCTATGACTATCGACAAGACTTTCGACCCCGCCGCAATTGAAGCAAAATGGTACGCCCATTGGGAATCCACTGGCGCGTTCCGTCCCGAACGGCCCGATGCAGAGCCCTATACAATCGTGAACCCACCGCCAAATGTGACCGGTTCGCTGCACATTGGCCACGCGCTCGACAATACGTTGCAGGATATCCTCATTCGCCATGCGCGTTTGCAGGGCAAGGATGCACTGTGGGTGGTGGGAACCGACCATGCGGGCATCGCCACACAAATGGTGGTCGAACGGCAATTAAATGCGCGCCAGCAAAAGCGCACCGATTTCACCCGCGACGAATTCATTGCCAAGGTGTGGGAATGGAAAGAGGAAAGCGGCGGCGAAATTACCGGCCAGCTGCGCCGGCTTGGCTGCTCGATGGATTGGGAAAATGAACGCTTCACAATGGATGAGGGCTTTTCAAAAGCCGTCATCAAAGTGTTCGTTGAACTGTACAATCAAGGCCTGCTGTACCGCGACAAGCGCCTCGTCAATTGGGACCCCGGCCTGAAAACCGCGATCTCCGATCTTGAGGTGGAAACGCGCGAAATCAACGGCAAGTTCTGGCACTTCAAATATCCGCTTGAAGATGGCAGCGGATTTATCTCCGTCGCAACCACGCGGCCCGAAACGATGCTCGCCGATATGGCGGTGGCCGTAAACCCGGCGGATGAACGTTATGCGCATCTGGTGGGCAAAAATGTACGCCTACCAATCACCGGCCGCTTGATACCGATTGTCGCGGACGAACATGCCGATCCAGAATTGGGTTCGGGCGCAGTCAAGGTAACGCCGGGGCATGATTTCAATGACTTTGAAGTTGGCAAGCGCGCCGGATTCAAAGCCAGTGAAATGTTCAACATGCTCGATGGCGAAGGCCGCGTTGTGCAAACGTCAGATGGCCTCATTCCGCAAGAATATATCGGCCAATATCGCTTCGGCATCGAAGGCGAGCCAACCAATGCGCGCAAGATGGTGGTCGAAGCGATGGACGCTTTGGGCTTCCTCGAAAAGGTTGAAGACCGCGTCATCCAAACACCCTTTGGCGACCGTTCGGGCCAAGTGATTGAGCCATGGCTGACCGACCAATGGTATGTCGACGCAGAAACATTGGCCAAGCCCGCAATCGAAGCGGTGCGTTCCGGCGCAATCGATATTGTCCCCAAATCTTGGGAAAAAACATATTTCAACTGGATGGAAAATATCCAGCCATGGTGCGTGTCGCGCCAATTATGGTGGGGGCACCAGATACCGGCTTGGTTTGATGCGGATGGCAAATGCTATGTCGCAGAGACCGAAGAAGCTGCGCAAGCGCTTGCCGGAAGCGACGTGGAATTGACGCGCGATCCGGACGTGCTCGACACATGGTTCTCCTCCGCGCTTTGGCCATTTGGCACATTGGGTTGGCCCGACCAGACCACAGAGCTCGACCGTCACTATCCCAATGACGTGCTTGTTTCCGGTTTCGACATATTGTTCTTTTGGGACGCGCGGATGGCGATGCAGGGCATTCACTTCATGAAAGAAGTGCCGTGGAAGACGCTCTATCTGCACGGCCTCGTCCGCGCCGCAGACGGCAGCAAAATGTCGAAGTCGAAGGGCAATACCGTCGATCCGCTCGGCCTGATTGACCAATATGGTGCCGATGCCTTGCGCTTCTTCATGGCCGCCATGGAAAGCCAGGGCCGCGACATCAAAATGGATGAAAGCCGCGTCGCCGGCTATCGCAACTTTGCGACCAAGCTTTGGAACGCGGCACGCTTTGCGCAGTCAAACGGCATCAGCGGATCACACAGCATCCACGCCCCCAAAGCCGAACTCGCGGTCAACCGCTGGATTATCGGCGAGGTGGTTGGCACCGTTGAAAAGCTGAACAAGGCCTTCGCCGAATTCCGCTTTGATGGCATGGCGGATGTGATTTATCACATGGTCTTTGACCAGTTCTGCGATTGGTATCTCGAACTCATCAAGCCTGCTTTTGTTGACGGCGAAAAGGGCGAGATGGATGCTGAATCCATGATCGTCGCTGGCTGGGTGCTCGACCAAATTTTGGTCATGTTGCATCCGTTCATGCCGTTCATCACCGAAGAATTGTGGCACGCCTTGGGTGATCGCCGTTACGACATCATCCATGCCAAATGGCCCGAGCCGAACGCAACGGTTGACGCAGACGCCGTTCGTGAAATCGACTGGGTGATTGACACGATCAGCAAGACGCGTTCGTTCAAGGCAGAGCTGAACATTCCGCCCGGCGCACGTTTGACCGCGAATATCGCCGACCCGCAGCCATCAACGATTGCAATCATCGAACGGCAGGCCGCGGCGCTATCGCGTTTGGGCCGCATCGACAGCTTTGCTTTTACGCCTGTCGAGACCAACAATGTCGCGCAGATCGTGGTCGGTGGCGATACGGTCGCCTATGCGCTCGACGGCATCATCGATCTCGATGCCGAACGCAGCCGCATCACCAAAGCGATCGAAGCTGCGGCCAAGGAGCGTGATGCGCTTGCAGGGCGTCTGTCCAACGCAGCCTTTGTTGAAAAGGCAAAGCCAGAGGCCGTGGAAAAGGCACGCGCCGATCATGCGGAAAAAGCTGCCGAGGCCGAGCGGCTGACGGCGGCATTGGCACGATTGGGGTGAGCGGCGCACCCGCGCATCAACGCGACCTGACGGTTGGTCCGGTTGCCAAAACATTGTTCCTGTTCGCGCTGCCGTCGCTTGGCGTGAACATTCTCCAGTCGATTAACAATTCGGTCAATTCGGTTTGGATCGGAAAGTTTCTGGGCGAAGAGGCGTTGGCGGCGTCGGCGAACGCTGGGCTCATCATGTTCTTGATGTTCTCCACCCTGTTCGGTTTCACCATGGCGACAACGATATTGATCGGCCAGAATATGGGCCGCCGCGATATTGAATCTGTGCGCCGGATCATGGGAACCGCAATCACCGTCTTTTTCGCCGCGGGCTTATTGTTCGCAGCGGCAGGCTGGATTTTCGCGCCGCACATGCTGCGGCTCATGTCGACGCCTGAGACGGTCTATCCGCTCGCGCTTGCCTATCTGCGCGTGATTTTTCTGACGATGCCCACGTCGTTTGTTATGGTGCTGATATCATCATCGTTGCGCGGCGTCGGTGATTCCGTCACGCCATTTTGGAATACGGTCTTGAATGTCGTACTCGACATCATCCTCAACCCGGTCTTCATTCTTGGCTTTGGTCCAATTCCCGCAATGGGCATCGCCGGGTCTGCTCTCGCGACAATCGTTGCGGGAATCATCAGCCTCGGCCTGCTGCTGCGCAAGGTCTATGCGCTTGACCTGACTATTCGTCTGCGCGGGGCCGAGCTTCAATGGCTGCGCCCTGACGCCCGCTTTCTAAAACCAATAGCGCGCATGGGTCTGCCCATGGGCTTGTCGATGATTATCATGTCGGGTTCTGCCGTCGTGATGATTGGCCTCGTCAATATTGAGGGCGTCGATACCACTGCTGCGTTCGGTGTGATGAACCAGTTGTGGAGCTATGTGCAAATGCCCGCGGTGGCGGTTGGTGGCGCAGTTAGCGCTATGGTTGCGCAAAATATTGGTGCGAACAAATGGGACCGCGTCGGTCGCATCGTCTGGTCGGGCATCGGCATTAACCTGCTGATGTCGGGCGTGCTGATTTTGCTGATGACATTGTTTGCAACGCCGTTGCTTCAGTTGTTCCTGCCCATCGGCAGTCCAGCAATCGACATCGCAATCCACATCAACCATATCATTGGCTGGAGCTTCATATTGATGGGTGTTTCGGTCGTCGTGGCCTTTGCGGTGCGGGCAAATGGCGCCGTGGTCGCGCCGTTGCTTATCCTGATATTCAGCGCCGTCATCGTCCGCTTCACCATTGGCTTTGGATTATATGACCGATTTGGCGCGGACGCCATTTGGGCTGCTTTCATCGCGACATCCATCGCCTCTTGTGTGTTGTCGATCGCTTATTATCTGAACGGCAGCTGGAAAAAGGCGAAGGCGATGCCGACAATGAATGCGTCCCCCTTGCAAACGGCACCGGAATAAAATGGCTGTTCTACACACGCAGAATATCGGCACGTGGGCATTGGCCCAGCGACCAATGCGTCTGCTGCGCACGCTCGGCGCGTTTCTGCTGGCGCTAACGTTGGCCTTTGGCGGGGCATATGCACAGACGCCCGCCAATGCATCGCCGCAAAATGTGCGCGCATCGATAGATATCGAAACCAATCGCCCCGCACCCGGCGATGTTGTGACGGTCGCCATTGTCATGGACCCCAAGACCGGCTGGCATGATTATTGGGTAAACCCCGGTGATGCGGGGACGCCGCTTGAACTCGAATGGCAATTGCCAAATGGTGTGACTGCCGGAACGGTGCGTGCGCCGGTGCCCGAGACGCTGATCGTCAGCGGGTTTATGAACCATATCTACAAGGCAAAGCATGCCTTTCTGGTGGATGTCAAAATACCCAAAGACGCGCAGGCGGGCCAAAGCCTGAACGTCAAAGTGGATGCCCGCTGGTCGGCCTGTTCCGACTTGGTTTGCGTTCCGGAGGCCGCGACATTGTCCGTGCCAGTGACGGTCGGGTCAGGCACCATATCCAATGCTGACCGCGCGCGCTTTGACCAATGGCGCAGCGCCCTGCCCGTGCCGCTTGACCGTTCGGCGCGCTACCAAATTGACGGCAAGCGTATCGAAATCGCCATCCCCTATCCGCGCAGTGCCAAGGCCGAACGCGTCTGGTTCTTTGCGCAGACCGAAAAACTGTTCCGTTATGCAGCCCCGCAAAGCGCGCGGCGTGTGGGTGACTGGTTGGTCGTCAGCGGCGAGGTGAAAGAAGGCTTTGACGGCCAAATTGACGGGCTGCTGCGTTTTAATGACGCACAGGGGCTTGAAGTGCGCGCTATGCCGGGCGCGGTTCCATCGGGTGGGGCTGCGGTGTCTGTGTTGGGCGAAGGTGCGCCTGCCGATCAAGAACAACCACCGCTTGGCTTTGGGTGGATATTGGCATTCTCTGTGCTCGGTGGCTTGTTGCTGAACCTCATGCCCTGCGTATTCCCCATATTGGGGCTGAAGGCGCTAAGCCTTGCCAAAATGGGCGGTGATGAAGGCGAAGCCCGCCGCGATGCGGTGGCCTACACAGTCGGTATCATTGTCAGCTGCCTCATTCTCGGCGGCATCATGCTGGCCTTGCGCGCTGCCGGTGAAGAAGTGGGCTGGGCATTTCAGTTGCAAGACCCTGCGGTCGTGTTGATCCTTTTGCTGCTGATGGTTGCGGTCACCGCAAATCTGGCCGGGCTATTTGAAGTCGGCGGCATTGGTGCGGGCGAAAAGCTGACGCGTCAGGGCGGACTATCTGGCTCGTTTTGGACAGGTGTGCTTGCCGCAGTCGTCGCGACACCATGCACCGGGCCGTTCATGGCCGCCGCAATGGGCGCCGCGCTTTTGCTTCCGACGGGTTTGGCATTGCTGATTTTTGCCGGACTTGGATTTGGTCTCGCTTTACCCTTCCTCGCGATTGCGTTCATCCCCGCCTTACGCAAGCGGATGCCGCGGCCCGGGCTATGGATGGTCCGGTTCCGTCAGTGGATGGCACTGCCCATGGCGCTGACATCATTGGCATTGTTGTGGCTGACATATCAACTGGTTGGGTTCACCGGTTTGATGATCGGCGGCGCGGCGGCGCTCATCATCCTCGTGGCGCTGTTTGCACTTGGCCGGAAACAGAAAGATGGTGCGCCCTATACATGGGTGGTGATGGCCTTGTTCGCTATAGCCATCGCCGCCGCACTGATAATCGGCACAGTGACGATACAGCCTGCGGGCACGGCGTCTAAGGCCGGCAGCATAGCTTTTAACGAAGCCCGCCTGAACGCTTTGCGTGCCGAGGGTAAGCCAGTGTTCCTCTATTTCACCGCTGACTGGTGTGTCACTTGCAAGGTCAATGAACAGGCGGCAATTGACCGGACGGAGACCACCGACGCATTTCGCAAGTCGGGTATGACCGTGATGGTGGGCGACTATACGCGCAGGGACCCCGACATTACCCGCTATCTCGCGAAATATGGACGCTCGGGCGTCCCATTATATCTGTACTTCCCGCCGAATGGAGAGGCGCAGATACTTCCGCAGATATTGACGGTCGATGACCTGACGGCGCTCACGAAATAGATCAGATCAGGATCCTTTGGGCGCTTGGCCGTGTCTCGAGAGCCACTGTCGCTAACAAAAGCGGACAATCCGGCGCTAAGGCCTTTATCTGTTAGCGATTTGGCTGTAATGGCGCTGCATAACATCACAAGGAGTATCGACTATCGCCACCCCGCCGACCCGGCGCGCAATGACCCCACCTGTTAAAAGTGGTCCGCGCTACAATAATCTCATCACAGCTGAAAAAGTACGAGTCATTGATGATGACGGCGAAAATTTGGGTGTCCTGTACACCCACGAGGCGATAGCGCAGGCCGCTGAAGTCGGTCTTGATCTGGTGGAAGTATCACCGAACGCTGATCCGCCAGTCTGCAAATTTCTGGACATCGGCAAGTTCAAATATGAGGCCCAGAAAAAGGCCAATCTTGCGCGTAAGAGTCAGAAAACGCAGGAAATTAAAGAAATTAAAATGCGTCCGAACATCGATGACCATGATTATATGGTCAAGATGAAGAAGGTTGCGGAGTTCATCGAGGAAGGTGACAAGGTGAAAATCACCTTGCGTTTCCGTGGTCGTGAATTGGCCCACCAACAATTGGGTATGCACCTGTTGCAGCGCGTTCAGGCCGATACCACCGAGACCGCAAAGGTTGAGGCGCATCCCCGCATGGAAGGCCGTCAAATGCTTATGGTGCTGTCGCCCAAATAGGGCGCAGTCACCAGATGGCTTGGCGAATCAACTCTGCGCCAACGACCACCATCAAAAGCTGAATGATGATATTGAATCGTTCGGCTGACACCCGCTTGACCAAACGCACGCCTGCCATTGTGCTGACTATAGCCAATGGCAGGAAGATGGCGGTCAACGTCATATTTTGCGTGTTGAATTGGCCCAGCGCTGCATAAGCAGGCACTTTCATCCAATTGATGATCGCAAAGAATATCGACGACGTTCCGACGAAGACCAAATGTGGGAAGTTGCGCGACAGCGCCCAAATCTGAAACGGTGGGCCGCCCGCATGGGCAATTTGGCTGGTGAAGCCTGCGGCCCCGCCCATGACCACCCCAACCCACTCCGGCGCTGGACCAGCCAGCTTAAGCTGCGCACCGAACAACGGAAGCAACCGGTAGACACCAAATGATAGCGCAATGACGCCGACAAAGCCGCGAACCGCGTCTGCATTAATCGAGGTCGCCAAAAACCATCCGAAAAAGATGCCCACGACTGCGCCCGGCAAGGTGAGTAACAACGTCCGCCGATCAAAGTCACGTCGGAATGCCCAGGCGCTCACAATATCCTGAACCATCAATATGGGTAGCAACATGCCCGCACCGGCGACTGGGTCCATGACCAAGGCGAGTATCGGCATGGCGGCAGCGCCGAGCCCTGCAAATCCACCCTTGGCAAGCCCGACCAATATGACGGCAGTGCTTGCGACGATGTAGAAATAGATATCGGCGGGCAGGCTCAAGGCGTTTTCATGCGCATCCGCACCGCGAGGATATAAATGATCGATGCCGCGGCGGCGAAGATGAACCACTGGATGGCGTATAGGAGATGGTTGTTTGGAATTTGCGCTGGCGATGGCAATGCAAGCTGTTGCAGGCCATCTGCGGAATCGGTCGACACCAGTTTAATCAACTGCACCCCATCGGGCGCGATGATGCCACGGACCAGTCCGCCGTTCCAGCTGGGTGATTGCGGGCGTTCCGACCAACCGATGGCAACTTTCGCGCCGGGGCCTTCAGCGCCGCCTGTTTGGCATGACGCGACATGGGCAAAGCCTGCGTCACCAGCACGATTGCTGCCGGACACCGACTCGATTTTGATCACCTTGCCGCACATGACCGTAGAGCGCCGAAACAGCGGTAATGACTTGGGATCGGGGACGACTGGCCATGCTATGGCGGGGAGGCCATCGGCCGCGTTGTAACGGGCGAGCAGAGCTTCCTTTTCGGCCTTGCGCTGAAGCTGCCAGACGCCGAGGCCGATCATGATAGCGACCGCGATGATCACAATGATCGTCGGAATAATCGGCAAGCGCTTCATAGCAGATCGCCCTTCCCGGCCTCATGTGCTTTGTTGCGATACTCGGATGCCAGCAGCGCCGCTTTCGCCATCCGCAGCGTGACCACGGTCAACGCGGCGGTCACCGGAACCCAAATGATGACATGCACCCAAAAGGGTGGCCGGACGGCGGAATCGAGCAACAAAGCGAAGACAATGATCAGCGCACCAATAACCATGGTGAGCAATGCCGCAGGGCCATCGCCCACATTGAACGAAGCGTAATCAAGTTTGCATTGCGAACATGTATCCGCAAACTGGCCAAGCCCCGCAAACAGCGTTTTACCGCCGCATTGGGGGCAGAGACAAAAAAGGGCAGCCCGCAATATGCTGGGCCGCCCTTCTGGAGATTGCTCTGCTGTCATTTACGCGTGAACTGGTGCGCCCCAGCCACCCCAAATGTAGATGGCGATGAACAGGAACAGCCACACAACGTCGACAAAGTGCCAGTACCAAGCCGCAGCTTCAAAACCGAAATGCTGCTTTGGTGTGAAATGGCCTTTGTTTGCACGCACAAGGCAGACTACCAAGAATATTGTGCCGACGATCACGTGGAAACCGTGGAAGCCAGTCGCCATGTAAAATGCTGTGCCATAGTTCAGGCCAGCGAATGGAAACGGTGCTTCCAGATACTCATATGCCTGAATGGAGCTGAACAGCAGACCCAACAGGATCGTCGCCAACAGACCTTTTTTCAAACCTTCACGGTCGCCGTGGATCAGCGCATGGTGCGCCCAAGTGACGGTGGTGCCCGAGCACAACAGGATCAAGGTGTTGAGCAGCGGCAACTTCATCGAATCGAGAACCTCGAGGCCCTTTGGCGGCCACTGCATCAAAGCGGCGGCGCCTTCTTGGCCGATCAGGTTGGTGACCGTAAATGCATGCGTTTCCGCATCCTTCACGATTTCCAGCGGCACAGGGAACAGCGAGAAGTCAAACCATGCCCAGAACCAGCCCACGAAGAACATGACTTCCGACGCGATGAACATGATCATGCCGTAACGCAGATGAAGCTGAACCACAGGGGTATGATCGCCCGCATGGGCTTCGGTCACGACATCGGACCACCATGCGAAAAAGGTGTACAATACGCCCAAAAGGCCAAGGCCAAAGACGAGGCTACCATAACCGAACTGCTCGGGATGCATCCACATCACCAGGCCGAAGAACATCGTCAGGGCCGAGAACGAACCCAAGATGGGTGTGATGCTCGGCGGCAGAATATGATAATCGTGATTTTTGGCACCCGCCATGGTCAATTCCCTGTAGTCTTAACGTGGTAAGTTTGCCTTAGCTTCCGTTCGCCTGCGGGTCCACCGTGTTTGGCTTTTCCACTGGGTAGAATGTGTAGCTAAGTGTAATTTCTTCGATATCTTGGGTTTCTGGATCTGTCATGATCTTTGGATCGACATAATATAGGACCGGCATTCTCACTTGTTCACCGGGCTTAAGTGTCTGTTCCGTGAAGCAAAAGCACTGTATTTTGTTGAAATATTTGCCCGCGAGCGCCGGCGTAACGTTAAACGTTGCCGTCCCCGTCACCGCTTCGCTCGACAGATTTTTTGCCAAGAAGATCGACATATCCTTCGCGCCGATGCTGACCGTATCGGTCGGGCGTTCCGGTTTAAATTCCCACGGCAGGTCGCCGCGATGATTGGCGTCAAAGCGGATGACGATGGATTTGTTCGTCGCGGACACCGTCGCCGCTTGCGCCGCGTCAACCCGCATCGTTGTGCCACCGAACCCCGTCACCTGACAAAACAGGCGGTATAGCGGAACGGCTGCAAAGCCGACTCCAACCATTGAGACCGCAAGCGCGCCCGCCAACAATCCGGTTTTTGCGTTCGATATGGCCATCAGCCCCAGACCCCGACTTTTGCGACTGTGATCAGGAAGAACAATATGCACAAGCCAACGAGGGCGACGCCCATCACGCGAGACCGCGCCGCTTGGCGTTTGCGGATAAGCGCGGTTTCTTCGGCGGTATATGGCGATTGGTCAGGCTGGGTCATGCGATCACCATACGGTCAATTGCGAACAGGGCGAACAAAAGAAACAGATACAGGATCGAGAACGCGAAAAGCTGCTTCTCCGGCTTCATCGCCGCGGCATCGGTTGCTTCATTTTGCCAGACACGGAATGCGAGGATCAGGAATAGCCCGCTCAACACCATCGAAGTCGCGCCATATAGCCAGCCGCTATCGCCCAAGATGAACGGCAATATCGCTGCGCCCGCCATCGGGAAGCTATACCCAAATATCTGGTTACGCGTAACGCGCTGACCCTTCACATTTGGCAACATCGGGATGCCCGCGGCACCGTAATCGGTCTTCATAAACAGCGCGAGGGCCCAAAAATGCGGCGGGGTCCACAAGAAGATGATGGCAAAGAGCAAGACCGGCAGGAAAGTCACATCACCGGTGACGGCGGCCCATCCAATGACCGGCGGAAATGCGCCTGCAGCACCGCCGATAACGATATTTTGCGGCGTGTTGGGTTTCAGCCAGATTGTGTAGACGATGGAATAAAAGAATATCGAAAAAGCCAGCAAACCGGCCGACAGCCAGTTTACGGCAACACCCATGATGCCAACGGAAAAGGCCGCAAGGCCGACGCCGAAGTGCAACGCTGCCTCACGATCCATTCGGCCGGCGGGCAATGGCCGCTGTGCTGTCCGCGCCATTTTGGCGTCGACATCGGCTTCGTACCACTGGTTCAGCGAACCACATGCACCAGCGCCAAGGGCAATGCACAGGACGGCCGTAAAGGCGATGATGGGGTGGATATTGCCAGGCGCGGCCAGCAGACCACATAAGGCGGTGAATACGACAAGCGACATAACTCTGGGCTTGGTTAAAGCCCAGAAGTCACGCCATTCGGCAGGCATTAATATGTCACGCGCTGCGGTTGTCATGTCCGTATCCAAACGCCTTAAAGCTTTGAAGCGGCGAACCGCCGCCGGTTACTTGATAACCGGCAGCGTTTCGAACTGGTGATATGGTGGAGGGCTTGTCAACGTCCACTCAAGCGTTGTCGCGCCTTCACCCCAATAATTGTCTTCCGCGCGGCGACCGGCCAGCAAAGACCAGATCACGTTGACGAAGAATATCAGGATACCGACAGCCATGATGGCATAGCCCATCGACGCAACACCGTTCCAATAAGCAAATGCCTCTGGATAATCAGGGTAACGACGCGGCATGCCCGAGTTTCCGAGGAAGTGCATTGGGAAGAACAATACGTTCACGCCAATGAAGAAGACCCAGAAGTGCAGATGGCCCAAAAATTCGTTCAGGTGACGACCCGACATCTTGCCAAACCAATAATAGAAGCCAGCGAAGAGCGAGAAGACCGCACCAAGCGACAGCACATAATGGAAGTGGGCGACAACATAATATGTGTCGTGCAGATTGTCGTCGAGACCGCCGTTGGCGAGCACAACACCTGTCACGCCACCAACGGTGAACATGAAGATGAAGCCCATTGCCCAAACCATTGGCGTTTTGAAGCTGACCGAACCGCCCCACATGGTGGCGATCCAGCTGAAGATCTTAATGCCGGTTGGCACCGCAATCACCATCGTTGCCGCGGTGAAGTACATCTTCATGTCAACGCTCATGCCCGTGGTGAACATGTGGTGCGCCCAAACGACGAAGCCAACGACACCGATTGCGACCATGGCATAAGCCATGCCGAGATAACCGAAGACTGGCTTGCGGCTGAACGTCGCAACGATCTGGCTGATAATGCCAAAGCCTGGCAAGATCATGATGTACACTTCGGGATGTCCGAAGAACCAGAACAGATGCTGATACAATACAGGGTCACCGCCGGCAGCCGCATCAAAGAATGCGCCACCAAAGTTACGGTCAACCAGAAGCATCGTGATAGCAGCAGCCAATACGGGCAATGCGAGCAACAGAAGGAATGCGGTCACAAGAACGGACCAGACAAACAACGGCATTTTATGCAGCGTCATGCCGGGTGCACGCATGTTAAAGATGGTCGTGATGAAGTTGATCGCACCCAGGATCGATGCCGCACCTGCAAGGTGAAGCGAGAAGATCGCCATATCGACCGCCGGTCCAACGGATCCGGATGTCGAAAGCGGCGCGTACACTGTCCAGCCGGTACCGGCGCCAAGGCCTGTACCACCGGGTACAAAGCTTGAACCAAGCAACATGATGAACGCAACAACCGTCAGCCAGAAGCTGACATTGTTCATGCGCGGGAACGCCATATCTGGCGCACCAATCATCAGCGGCACGAACCAGTTGCCGAAACCACCAATGATGGCTGGCATGACCATGAAGAACACCATGATCAGGCCATGGGCGGTGATCAGGACATTCCACATATGATAGGCTTCGTCCAAAGACGCTTCCTTGCCGGCCATCATGGATGCCCAGCCCTGAAGATACTGGATACCCGGCGCAGCAAGTTCAAGGCGCATAAGGCCCGAAATTGCGCCGCCGATGATCCCTGCGAAAATCGCGAAGATCAAATAGAGCGTACCGATATCCTTGTGGTTGGTCGACATGAACCAGCGCGCGAAGAAGCCTGGCTTGTGATCCGCGTCATGATGGTCATGCGCGTGGAGGTCTGTACCTGTTGCGGCAATAGTGGTCATCAGTCTGGCCTTTTTACTTGGTTGGCGCTGCGGCAGGCGCAGCGACTGGGTCAGTGGTTGGCGCCGCAGCGGCTGCAGGGGCAGCTACTGCTGGCGCTGCTGGAGCAGGCTTTTCAGCGCCGGGCATCGTGCCGCCTTGCGCCTTAACCCATGCCGCAAACTTTTCTGGAGGCAGGGCTTCTACGACGATGGGCATGAAAGCATGCCGTGCACCGCAAAGCTCCGAACATTGTCCAAAATAGACGCCTGGCTTCGTGATCGTCAGCGACTTTTCATTCAAGCGGCCGGGGACGGCATCAAGCTTAAACCACAGCGATGGTACGGCAAAAGCGTGGATTACGTCTGCGGCCGTTGTCTGAATGCGGATCGGAACGCCCGCTGGCACAACCATACGATTGTCTACGGCCATCAACTTGGGGCCGTCATTTTCAGTACGGAAGCGCTCACCCTTGGCAGCGTCGCCTTGCTCTTTGAGCATGTTGGACACAACTTCAAAGCCGCCATGGTCAGGATAAGTGTAACCCCAATACCATTGATAGCCAGTTGCCTTAACGGTCACGGCGTCTGCCGGTGCTGGCTTGAACTGCTTGGCAAGCAAGTCGAGCGATGGGTAAGCAATGCCGAGAAGGATGAGGACTGGAACCAGCGTCCAAACGACTTCAATGAAGGTATTGTGCGTCGTTTTTGAAGGGACGGGGTTTGCGCGGCGATTGAAGCGCACGATCACCCAAAGAAGCAAGCCAAGAACGAAGAGCGAAATGATCGTGATAATCGGCAACAAAATGGCGTTGTTAATCCATTTCGCATATTGGCCGTTCTCGGTGAACTGTTCCTGAAAATCGATTTCCTTCGGCTTCGGCATGCCGACGCTGTTGGCATAGTCAGGACGCAGCGGCGTATAGCCAGGAAGCGAACCATCCGTCGATTTCGGCGCAGCGGCGGCTGGCGCTGCTTCTGCTTCAGCGGCAACAGGTGCTGCTGCGGCTGGTGTTGCTACAACCGGTGCAGCTACTTCTTTCGTGACTGGCGCAGGCGCGGGATTCGCAGGTTGCGCCAAGGCCAATGACGGCATTGCCATGGCAGCCATTACAACCAGAAATTTCTTCAACATAATCATCAATTTAGCCCCGTATTCTTGGTGCGACGCAGAAATATTGCGTAGGCCTGACCCCCCGCTGAGGAGCCGGACTCGCGCGACCTATAGGCGCGCTTATCTGAACCCTCAAGCGGTCGATTAATGATTTTTAGCATTTAATTGCTCCACTCTTCTACCTATTTGCGTTGCAATCCGCTAAACGGAAGATGCAAAACACAACATTCGCCAGCCAGGAAAAATCTCCCCATCATGACCGAAGATGAAATATTATCTGAATTCCGTAGCGTCGACGCACTGCTCGAAGGACATTTCCTGCTGTCGTCCGGCCGCCACAGCGCTTATTATCTTCAGTGCGCACGCCTGCTGATGAACCCCGAGCGTGCGGGGGGCATTGCCTCGGCACTGACCCAAAAAATGCCGCGCGAGCTGCGAAACGAGATCGAAGCCGTCATTTCTCCGGCCATGGGTGGTCTGATCATCGGCCATGAAATGGGTCGTGCGCTTGGCGTTGATGCGATGTTCGTCGAACGCCCCGATGGCGTCTTTGGTCTGCGCCGCGGCTTTGCGATCGCACCCGGCACCAAAATTCTTATGATGGAAGATGTCGTAACGACCGGCCTTTCATCGCGTGAGGCTATTGCGGCGATCGAAGCCGCCGGCGGTCATGTCATCGCCGCTGGCGCAGTGGTGGACCGTTCGGCAGGCACCGTCGACCTCGGTGTACCCTTCTTCCCGCTTATTCAGTTGAACTTTCCAACCTATGCGCCAGATGAGTTACCGCCCGAATTGGCGGCGACCGAGGCGGTAAAGCCCGGTAGCCGGAAGCTATGAAGATAGAGCATTCGCCTCGTCTGCGCCTTGGCGTCAATATCGACCATGTTGCGACGATCCGAAATGCGCGTGGCGGCATGCATCCCGATCCGATGCGCGCCGCCCATATGGTCGAGGCAGCCGGCGGCGATGGCATCACCGTCCATTTGCGCGAAGACCGCCGGCATATTCGCGACGCTGACCTCGATGCGATTATGCGGGAAATCCGCTTGCCCATTAATTTGGAAATGGCCGCAACCGACGAAATGCTGGAAATCGCGCTGCGGCATAAGCCGCATGCTGCCTGCATCGTTCCCGAACGGCGCGAAGAACGCACGACCGAGGGTGGGCTGGATGCCGCGGGGCAACACAATCATCTCGCGCCCATCGTCACGCGGCTGGCGGACGCAGGCATTCGCGTAAGCTTGTTCATTGAACCCGACGCCCGCCAGATTGAAGCGGCCATCCGCCTGAAAGCGCCCGTCGTTGAATTTCACACCGGCAAATATGCGCATGCCGACGGCGAAGAACGCGAAATAGAACTTCGCCGCATTGAGGACGCGGCCGCACTTGCGGCTAAAAATGGTATCGAACCACATGCTGGCCACGGCCTGACATTTGAAAATGTCCAACCCATCGCTGCCATTCCCCAATTTGCAGAGCTGAACATCGGGCACTATCTGATTGGTGAGGCGATCTTCATTGGTCTGGAGGAAAGCGTCCGGAAGATGCGGACGTTAATGGACCTCGCGCGGTGATAATCGGGCTTGGTTCCGACTTATGCAATATTGAGCGCATCGCGAACTCGCTTGAGCGCTTTGGCGAACGGTTTGAAAAGCGCGTCTTTACCGACATCGAACGCGCCAAGGCTGGCAAGCGGCCATTCACGCGGGCGGGCACATATGCCAAACGCTTTGCAGCCAAAGAGGCTTTTTCCAAAGCTGTTGGAACCGGATTCAGACATAATGTGTTCATGAAAGACATCGGCGTCGTCAACGCACCGTCAGGCGCGCCAACGCTGGCGCTGACGGGCGGCGCAAAAGCGCGGCTCGACGCAATGATTCCTTCGGGCTATGAAGCCCATATTCATCTGACACTGACTGATGACCACCCATGGGCGCAGGCATTTGTCATTATCGAAGCGTTACCATCGCAAAAGGCATGACCAGTTTGACCACCGACAATATCGACCCCAATGTCCCGTCCACTCCAGCCCCTGAAAAACGCGGCTTGGCCTCTGCTGCTTGGGCGGAAATCAAAGGGATGTTCTGGCTGTTGATGGCCGTTCTTGCGTTTCACAGTTTCATTGCAAAGCCCTTTTATATCCCGTCAATATCGATGATGCCGACATTGTTGGTGGGTGACCGGTTGTTCGTGAGCAAATATCCGTATGGCTGGAGCCATGTGTCGCCCACCATTCCCAATCCGGTCGCGATATTTCGCTGGCTGGTGCTGCGCGAGGAAGTGGAGGCGCTGGCCGTCCCGCTTCCGGAGAGCCAGAAGCGGGTCTGGGGGAAAATGCCAGCCCGTGGTGATATTGTCATTTTGACGCCGAAGGGCAAATATCAGGACTGGATCAAACGCGTCATTGGCCTGCCCGGTGACACGATTGCCCTGCGCGAAGGTCAGATTTTCCTGAACGGCAAACCCGTTAGGCAAGATACCCAGCCCAATCTGGTTTTGCCTGTCGATGCCAACAATCCATGCAATGATTATGATTTTCCGGGCGCACTGACGCGGGGCGATAATGGCGTCATGACATGTCATTTGCCCGTCATTCGCGAAACGCTGCCCAATGGCGTGCAATATGACACCATCGATGCCCGCAGACGCGAGACCGATGATATGGAGCCTGTAAAAATACCTGCGGGCCATGTGTTCTTGATGGGCGACAACCGCGACAATAGCTCGGACAGCCGCGTTCCAGAGGCGCTGGGTGGCCTTGGCGGTCCTGTATCATGGGATCGCATCGGCGGCCGTGCGGAAATCATTACCTTCTCTGTCGATGGCAGCACTGGCCTGAACCCCGCAACGTGGATTTCATCGCTGCGCGGTGACCGCGCGGGTACCAGCCTGCGTCCCAAAAAGGTCCGTACACGTGAGTGATATCGCGAAAGAAACCCCTGCCGCAAAACCCGCCAAGGCGCGGCGCGCGCGCAGAAAACCTGCGGTGCGGGAAGACGCATTTCGCGAAGAAGTAGGCCCGACCGAACTTTACGACCCCATAATCCGCACCGAGATCAAACGGGCGGCGGTCTGGATTGGCATGACCGCATGTGTCGTCGGGCTTGTCTGGTTGGCGCAGCCACTATTGCTCATCATGGGCGGTCTTGTCCTTGCGGCGATGTTTGATGGCGGTGCGCGTTTGCTTGGCCGGGTGTTGCCCATCCCGCGCGGCATCCGCCTGACCATCGTTGTCCTTGCCGTATTCGGTTTCATGTATTGGACATTTGTATTTACCGGCTCCGAACTTGCCGCGCAGGCCGCCAGCCTTCAGGCTATTGTCGAAACGCAGATTGAATCCATTGGCAACCGCATCGCTGCTGCCGGATTCAACATATCGGCAGAAGATGTCAAAAGCTTCGGCACGCAGATTTTGAACTCCGTCGGCCGCTTAACTGCCGCCGTTTCTTCGGTGGTCGGCACCGTGACCAACATGGCGATGATGCTGGTCCTCGCCATATTCATCGCCGCCGAACCGCGTATGTATGAACGCGGCGTCGCGTGGATGTTGCCGCTGGCGGAGCGCGAGCATTTCTATGTCACTGCCGCCAAAATGGGCAGCGTATTACGCCGCCTGATGGCGGGCCGGTTGCTCGGCATGGCGGTGGAAGGTTTTGGCACATGGATATTGCTCAGCCTTGGCGGCGTACCCATGGCGGCGCTTTTGGGCGTGCTCACGGGGCTGTTGGCGTTTTTGCCCAACATCGGCGCTATCGTATCGGGCGCACTCATCATCCTCGTCGGATTTTCGGCGGGTGTTGATGTCGGTCTTTATGCGATCTTCGTATATTTCGTCGTCCAGATGGTCGACGGCTATCTGATTGTGCCCATGGTAGCAAAACGGGCGGTGGATTTAGCGCCCGCGCTTGTGCTTGGTGCGCAGATCCTGTTCGGCGCCTTGTTTGGTATATTGGGGCTTGCACTGGCGGACCCCATCATCGCGATGATTAAGGTGGCGCTTGAGCGGCAATCGGAACGCAATGAAGCGCGCGCAATCCGCGAAGGAACATAAAGCAAGTTTATGCTTCTGATTTTCTGCTTCTTTATGGGCATTGCCAATTTTGCCATGCACAAGGCAGTTTCAGAATCGGGACATCCCTTCGTTGAAGAAACCAAGCGTTATTTCAGCCCGCATTTCAGTCCCTATGGCAGTTACGCCATCGAACTGGCGTTGCTGATGGGTGCGCTGTGGTTTGCCAATAACGGGTCGTTGGCGGTCACGCTGACATATGGGGTATATACGGGCATTAACGCGGTCGCGACCTGGTTGCTGCTTTCGGGTCGCGCATGATGGACGTTTGCGCTTTCGCTTAATCTAATTATACGGCCCCTGTGCCACCATTAGCCCCCAGTTCAGATGCCAAGCCCGATTTCGCCGTGATGCGGCGCTTCTTGCCATATTTATGGCCAAAGGGTGAGACGGGGCTGCGCGCGCGCATTATATTTGCTCTGTTGCTGGTGGTGGTGTCCAAGCTTATTCAGTTGAGCATGGCATGGGTCTATGGCCAAGCCATCGACCGCATGGTTCCCGGCATGGAAGACAGCGTCGCAATCGCGATTGCGCTCGTGGCCGCTTATGCGGGTGCGCGTTTTGGCGGCGTCTTGTTCGACAATCTGCGCAACGTTGTCTTTGAGCGCGTCGGGCAAGAGGCCACCCGCCGCTTGGCCGAAAATGTGTTCAGCCATTTGCACAATCTATCGATGCGTTTTCATATGAACCGCCGAACAGGTGCGGTGACCAAGGTTATCGAACGCGGGACGAAGAGCATCGATATCATGCTCTATTTCCTGCTGTTCAACATTGCGCCTACCTTGCTTGAGCTCGTTCTGGTCTCCGTATATTTCAAAATTGAATTTGGCTGGGGCATGGTTGCGGCGACGCTGATCATGGTGGTCAGCTACATCGCCTACACCACCGTCATCACCAACTGGCGCAACAAATTGCGCGAGGAAATGAACGAGCTGGATACGCAGACCGTCGCAAAGTCGGTCGACAGTCTGCTCAATTATGAAACGGTCAAATATTTCAACGCTGAAAAGCGCGAGGCGCGCCGCTATGCTGAGGTCGTTCATCATTATGCGAACGCCGCCGTCAAATCGGAAAACTCGCTGGCCGCGCTGAACATCGGGCAGTCGCTGATCACCAATGTGATGATGGCGGGTGCCATGGGCTATGTCGTTTGGGGCTGGTCGCGCGGGCAGTTTACAACGGGCGACGTTGTCACCGTCAACACCTTGCTGGCGCAGCTGTTCCGGCCGCTGGATATGCTTGGGATGGTGTATCGCACCATTCGCCAAGGCCTCACGGATATGGCCGCAATGTTCGACCTGATCGATACGCCCGCCGAAATCACGGATAAGCCGGGGGCGCCTGCCTTGGCCGTGTCGGGCGGCGCGGTGGCGTTCGAAGATGTGCGCTTTGGCTATGACCCCGACCGGCAAATCCTGAATGGCGTCAGCTTCAAAATCGAACCCGGCCATACGCTTGCGGTGGTCGGGCCGTCGGGCGCGGGCAAATCGACCATCGCGCGGCTTCTGTACCGATTTTACGATATCACCGGCGGCCGCATTACCATCGACGGGCAGGATCTGCGCGATGTGACGCAATCAAGCCTGCGCAGCGTCATCGGCATTGTGCCGCAGGACACCGTGCTGTTCAACGACAGCATCGGTTATAATATCGGCTATGGCCGTGAGGGATCGAGCCAGATCGAAATCGAAGAGGCCGCACGCGGCGCATCGATTCACGGCTTTATCGAGTCATTGCCGGAGCAATATGCCGCCAAGGTCGGCGAACGCGGGTTGAAACTGTCCGGCGGCGAAAAGCAGCGCGTGGCCATCGCGCGGACCTTGCTGAAAAATCCGCCGATCCTGATCCTTGATGAAGCGACCAGCGCGCTGGATAGTCGCACCGAGTCCGAAATTCAGGCGACGCTTGAACGCATTTCGGAACGGCGCACGACAATCATCATCGCCCACCGGCTGTCGACCATCGTCGATGCTGACCAGATCATGGTTTTGGATGCCGGACGTGTTGCCGAACAAGGGACGCATAACGAACTGCTCCGCAAAGGCGGGCTTTATGCCGAAATGTGGGCACGGCAGCAAAGCGAAGCCGAAGAAGAAGCCATCCCACCGGCATAATCGTGCGCTATCCACAAGCGACTTGGTTTGAAGACAACTGCACTCTGTCACTGACACTTCAGTCACGCTAGGGCGTGGCATGGCCCCCGTCGCTCCGTCCCCCACCCCATCTGATGTGTTGCACCGCATTTTCGGCTTTCCCGAATTTCGCGGGCAGCAGGAACAGGTCGTATCGCGGGTGCTTGCGGGTCAACGCACCTTGGCCATCATGCCGACGGGTGCAGGCAAGTCGTTATGTTACCAATTGCCCGCAGTCATCATGGACGGCACGTGCATTGTCATTTCGCCGCTCATCGCGCTGATGCATGACCAGATGCGCGCGGCTGACGCCGTGGGCATTCGCGCGGCAACATTGACATCAGCCGACGACAACCGCGCAGAAACGATCAGCCGGTTTCGTACTGGCGAACTCGACCTGTTATATGTCGCGCCGGAACGGGCATCAGGGCAAGAATTTCGCACCCTGCTGCGTGAGACCAAGATCGCACTGTTTGCCATTGATGAAGCGCATTGCGTTTCGGAATGGGGGCATGATTTCCGCCCGGACTATCGCCTGCTGCGTCCATTGCTCGACGACTTTGCCGAAGTGCCGCGCCTTGCGCTGACCGCAACCGCAGACACCCACACGCGCGACGATATTGCCGAGCAACTGGGCATTCCGCGCGATGGCGTCATGGTGGCAGGTTTTGACCGGCCCAACATCCGCTATACCGCAGAGGCCGCGCCGAACAGCGGCATTGCTGCATTGGTAAAAAGCCTGCCGGGCGCGGGCATCGTTTATGCGCAGACCCGTGACCGAACCGAAAAAATTGCGGCGCAAATCGCAGAAACCGGCCGCAAGGCGCTTTACTATCACGCCGGTATGGAGCCGCAGACACGGGCGCGGGCGCAGGCGGAGTTTGTGTCGTCCGAAGACATGGTGATGGTGGCGACGGTGGCATTTGGCATGGGTATCGATAAGCCCGATGTGCGCTTTGTCGTGCATGCTGGCCTGCCGAAATCTATCGAATCCTATTATCAGGAAAGCGGCCGCGCCGGACGCGATGGTGACCCGGCGGTGGCGCATATGCTGTGGTCCGCCGGCGACTTCACCCGCGCGCGCATGCGCCTGAACGAGCTTGCCCCCGAACGGCGTGAGGCGGAATTGGCGCGCGTTGCTGCTCTGTCATATCTGGTCGAAACGGCGGGATGCAGGCGTGCAGTGCTGCTGCGTCACTTTGGGGAAAGCCCACCTGAATCGTGCGGCAATTGCGACAATTGCCTGAATGCCCCCGATGTTCATGACGCCACCGAACTGTCGCGCAAGCTCTTGTCCGCCGCCTATCGCACCGGGCAGATGTTCGGCATGGGCCATTTGGAAAAGGTGCTAACGGGCAGCAAAGATGACCGCATTACCCAATTGGGGCATGACCAGCTTTCGGTGTTCGGGATTGTCAGCAAGGCAGAGGCCGCGATGCTTAAGCCCTTGTTTCGCGCCTTGCAGGCACGCGGGGCAATGGTGGCCAACGAACATGGCGGCCTGAAATTGGCGGGCGATGCCCGCGCAATCATGCGCGGCGATCAAAATATCCAGATTGCAATCGTAAAGCCCGACAACAAACGCCGCGCTGGTCGACCGGACAATCCCATTGGCAACCCGTTGTTCGAGGCGCTGCGTGCCAAGCGCCGTGCGCTGGCCGAAGATGTGGGCGTTCCGCCTTATGTTATTTTTCACGACGCAACTTTGCGCGAAATGGCTGTGACCAAGCCAACTAACATCCACGCCTTAGGCCGAATTAGCGGCGTCGGCGCACGCAAGTTGGAAGCCTATGGCGAAGATTTCCTATCGGTCATCGCGCAGTTTTAGCGGGGCGTTTCTGGCCAATGCGCGGTCCATTCTTGTTATCGATTGCAGATTAAAATAAGGCGAAGGACAGATGACCGCTTTGTGCGGCAAATAACAGGATTTGCTGATGTTTCGTAAGTTAACCGACTCGTTTTTCGCCGCGCCGCAAATCAGCCTTTCCGACGTGACAGAGGCGAAAGCCGCCGGCATTTCGTTGATCATCAACAACCGCCCCGAAGATGAATCCGCCGACCAGACATCTGGCGCCGAAATCGCCGCGGCGGCGCAAGCTGCTGGCATCGCTTATGTCGCCATTCCTGTGACACATGCGGGCTTTGCCGAATGGCAGGTCACGGCGATGGCCGATGCCATTGAAAATGCAGACGGCAAGATATTGGCCTATTGCCGGTCGGGAACCCGGTCGACGCTGTTATGGGCATTGGCCCGCGCGGCGAAGGGCGACCATCCCGCCGTCCTTTCGGAACAGGCCGCTGATGCAGGCTATGACCTGTCGTCCGTTGCGGCGATGATGGATATGTTGCGCGGACGGGCTTCTTAATGGCAGAATTGCTGCAACTTGCCGGGTCGATTGCATCGATTTTGTTTATCGCATGGCTCGCACGGTTTTGGCGCTTGGGCGGCGACGTCCGCATCCACAACGAAGCGCAGGCGCGTGACATTGCCGAAGAGACGCTCTGTGGTTTCAATCCCGTAGACATCGCAATCGACAAAGCGGGTATCGCGGCATTGCTGCGTGACGATGAGGGACGGCACCTGCTCATCCGTCGCCACGGTGTGCAATGGGCAGGACGTTTGCTCGACAGGCACAGCGAATCCCGTTTGGACCAGAATTTTCTCACCATCGGAACAGGCGAGAAGACATTTGGAACCATTACGCTCAATTTGGGTGAACACGCACCGTCATGGGCATCTGGCCTTCGGCATTTGAACAACGGTCCGCATAGAACGGGAAATACGCATGCCTGAACTTTTCAGCCCAGTGGATTATGCCATTCCGGCGTTCATCATCCTCATCATCGCAGAAATGCTGTGGGCACGCAGCCGCGCGCCAGAGAAATATGAACCGCGCGACACCTTGACGTCACTCGCGCTCGGCACCGGCAGCACCGTTGCAGGCGCGCTCACCGGCGCGTTGGTGTTCAGTCTGGCGATGTGGATGTACCAGAACCGGTTGTTCGACATTGGCTGGGTGTGGTGGGCGTGGCCCCTATGCTTTGTTTTGGACGATCTGGCTTATTATTGGGCGCATCGCACCGGACACCGCGTCCGCTGGTTTTGGGCCAGCCATGTAAACCATCATTCAAGCCAGCATTATAATCTCTCCACGGCGCTGCGTCAGACATGGACCGGTTTCATTGCCCTTGGCTTTATCTTCCGCATTCCGTTGGCGCTCATCGGGTTTCACCCGGCCCTGCTGCTCTTCGTGGGTGCGTTTAACCTCATTTATCAATTCTGGATCCATACCGAAGCCATCGGCAAATTCCCGCGCTGGTTCGAATATGTGATGAACACTCCAAGCCATCATCGTGTGCATCACGCGACCAATCCCCGCTATCTTGACCGCAATTATGCGGGTGTTTTCATCATCTGGGATCGCATGTTCGGGACCTTTACCGAAGAAGTAGATAGCGAGAAAATCCGCTACGGGATTGTCCGGCAACTCGGAACCTTCAACCTGTTATGGAGCGTGTTTCACGAATGGGTCGGGATATTCCAAGACCTCTGGTCGGCGCCATGGCGTCACAAATTGTCGTACCTTGTGCGCGAACCGGGGTGGAGCCACGATGGCAGCCGCGAAACATCGGGCACCATCCGTGCACGCTGGCTTGAAGCGCAAGAGGCAAAGGCCGAATAGCGCTATTTACACTCTTGCCAGTATTTAATCGTCCGCTTAAACCTTTGCGTTAGAGGAGCAGGCAACATGGACGAATTTGATATCATCGTGATTGGTGGCGGGTCAGCGGGGAGCGCTGCAGCTGGCCGACTTTCGGAAGGTGGCAAATATAAGGTCTGCCTGATCGAGGCCGGCGGCACCAACAATAATATGTTGATCAAAACGCCGGGTTTCATGCCGTTCATTCGCAACGGGTCTAACTATAAATATGAAACCGTTCCGCAAAAGGGCCTCAATGGCCGCACCGGATATCAACCGCGCGGCAAGGGCCTTGGCGGGTCGAGCGCGATTAACGCGATGGTGTACATCCGTGGCCACAAATACGATTATGACAATTGGGCCGCACTGGGCTGCGATGGCTGGTCCTATGACGACGTATTGCCATATTTCAAACGCTGCGAAGACAATGAACGCGGTTCTGATGCCTTTCACGGATCAGGCGGGCCGCTGTCTGTTTCTGACCAACGCTGGCCACAGGCCGGCAGCCTTGCCTTCATCGAAGCGGCTGCCGAATTGCAGTTGCCGGTCAATAATGACTTCAACGGCGCGACGCAGGACGGCTTTGGCCTGTATCAAGTCACGCAAAAGGGTGGCGAACGCTGGACCGCCGCGCGCGCCTATGTCGAACCGGCACGGGACCGGATGGAAGTCATTACCGGCGCACTGACCGAAAAGATCATCGTCGAAAACGGACGCGCCACAGGCGTTGTCATTCGCCAAGGCCGAAGCAAGAAGCGCACGATCAAGGCACGCGGCGCTGTTATTTTGTCCGCAGGCGCATTTGGATCACCGCAAATATTGATGCTGTCGGGCATTGGTCCGGCCGACCATCTGCGCAGCGTCGGTGTGGATGTCGTCCATGATAAGCAAGCTGTCGGCGCCGACCTGCAAGATCATATCGATTATGTCTCCAGCTTTGAAACACAGTCAAAGGACGACTTTTTCGGGGATTCGCTGTCCGGCACCGCAAAGATGGTCAAAGCGATTATCGAACATCGCCGCAAGCGCACAGGCGTCATGACCACCTGCTTTGCCGAAGCGGGCGGATTTTGGCGTTCGGACGCAAGCTTGCCAGCCCCCGACATTCAATATCATTTCGTCCCCGCCATGTTGGAAGACCATGGCCGTTCCAAAGTGAAAGGCCATGGGTTCAGTTGCCATGCCTGCGTCTTGCGGCCCGAAAGCCGCGGCACGGTGCGCCTCGCATCAACCGATGCAAGTGCGGCCCCGCTGATTGACCCGGCATTTTTGAGCGATGACCGCGACATGGCCACATTGCGCAGCGGCGTGCGCGCCATGCACCGGATTTTCGAAGCACCTGCGCTTGCCGTTTATGGCGGAAAGAATCGCCATCCTGTCGATCTGAATGACGATGCCGCCTTGGATGATCTGATCCGCAGTCGCGCAGATACCGTATACCATCCCGTCGGCACATGCCGCATGGGGCCCAATGCGGACGATGTTGTCGACTCGCGCTTGAAATATCGGGGCATCGAAGGGCTCTATGTCGCGGATGCCAGCATCATGCCGCGCCTTGTTTCCGGTAACACAAATGCGCCAAGCATCATGATTGGTGAAAGATGTGCCGAATTTGTCCGGGCCGATTTGCAATAATCTTGCCTAAATGCGGCGTCGCGGGTAACCGCGTGCGCGCTATGACGATTAACGGAACAGATTATATCAGCACCCGCGGCAACGCGGACGCGCTCGATTTTGCAGGCGTCACCCTAACGGGTCTGGCCCGAGATGGCGGACTTTACGTCCCGCGCCATTGGCCGCAATTTTCGACAGAAGATATAAAAGCGATGCGCGGCCTGTCTTATGTCGAGTTGGCTGCGCGCGTTATGGCGCCATTTACTGCGGGTGTGTTGAGCGAATCTGAGCTCAAGGGTCTATGTTCGACGGCTTATGGTTCCTTTGCCCATTCGGCGATTACACCATTAGTGCAACTTGATGGTCAGCACTGGCTGCTTGAGCTTTTTCACGGGCCAACCTTGGCATTCAAGGACGTTGCGCTCCAATTGCTGGGCCAATTGTTTGAACGCTTCTTGTCGGGCACGGATAAAAAACTGACCATTGTCGGCGCGACATCCGGAGACACAGGATCAGCGGCAATCGACGCCGTTGCCGGACTTGCGCAAATCGAAATCTTCATGCTGCACCCGCATAACCGCGTCTCTGACGTCCAGCGTCGGCAGATGACAACCATCCTTGCGCCCAATGTCCATAACATCGCGATTGAAGGCAGCTTCGACGACGCGCAGGCGATGGTAAAGCGGATGTTCAGTGACAAGGATGTCAATGGCCCGCTGACTTTATCCGCCGTAAACTCAATCAACTGGGCCCGTCTGATGGCGCAGGTGGTGTATTATTTCTATGCTGCGCTTCGATTGGGCGGTCCTGAGCGCAAAATTGCCTTTTCTGTCCCGACCGGAAACTTTGGCGATGTGTTTGCTGGCTATGTTGCCGCGCAAATGGGCTTGCCGATTGAACAGCTGATTGTCGCCACCAACATCAACGACATCTTGCACCGCGCCCTGTCAAAGGGTGACTATTCGGTGTTGGGCGTAACCCCGACCGCATCACCATCGATGGATATTCAGGTGTCGAGCAATTTTGAACGGCTGCTGTTTGACCTTGAAGGTCGCGATGGATCAACCACCGCAGCGCGGATGAAATGGTTCGAACAAATGGGCAAAATGGTTCTGTCGCCCGACATGCGGAAAAAGTCTGCTTTGTTGTCGAGCGCGCGCGCCGATGCGGACCAGATGGCGGCCGCCATGCGCTGGGCCTATGGCGCGGCGGACCAAATTATCGACCCCCATACCGCCATCGCACTGCACGCGGCGCGGGCGTCCGGCATCAAACCGGAAACGCCTATCGTCACATTGGCAACCGCGCATCCCGCGAAGTTCCCGGACGCAGTAGAAAATGCAACCGGCGTTCGCCCTGCTTTGCCTGCGCGTGTCTCGCATCTGTTCGACCGCGAAGAGCGCTTTGATGTCTTGCCCGGCACATATGACGCCGTGCGTGACTATGTGCTTGCGCGGGCCGTTCGCTAAAATATGGAACAGAATTTCGTCACCCTGATCAGCGAGCCGCGCAGCGATTACACGCTCATCGATTCGGGCAATGGGCGCAAATATGAATCCTACGGTGACCGCCGCTTCATCCGGCCGGAACCGCAAGCGATGTGGGCGCCTGCGCTCGACGAATGGCCCGCAGATGCGGAATTCGTTCCGGGATCGGACGATGATGGCGGCGGACGTTGGTATAACAACAAACCCGTTCCCATGGATGGTTGGCCGCTCGCATGGAATGATGAGGTGCACTTTACCGCATCGTGCACGCCATTCCGCCACCTCGGCTTTTTCCCGGATATGGACCCTGTATGGCGGTGGATGCGCGGGCAGTTGGCAGGGGTCGCCGACCCCGTTGCGATGAACCTGTTTGGCTATACCGGCGTTGGCACCCTCGCTTTGTCGGCAGCGGGCGCGCAGATGGTGCATGTCGATGCGTCCAAGAAATCGGTTGCGCAGGCACGATCCAATGCCGAAATGTCGGGCATGGCCGACCGTCCCATTCGCTGGATCGTCGACGACGCCGCCAAATTCGTTGCGCGTGAAGTGCGCCGGGAAAAACGCTATGACGGCATATTGCTGGACCCACCCAAATATGGTCGCGGTCCCGACGGCGAGGTCTGGCGGCTTGAGGAAGACCTGCCCGAACTGATCGGCAATTGCCGCAAGTTGCTTGATGCCGATTCAAAATTTCTATTTCTGACCGTCTACGCGGTGCGCATGTCTGCGCTGGCGTTGGGTGGGTTGTTGGAATCGCATTTTGCCGACCTTGGCGGCAAAGTTGAATTTGGTGAACTCGCGGTGCGTGAACAGGGCCGGGGCATGCTTTTGCCTACAGCCATTTTCGCCCGCTGGTCACGTTAAGGAGTGATATGACCGATAGCCTCATTCTCGAAGTACATGACCTTGTCGTCAATGTGCTGACGGGCATTTACAGCCAGGAAACGCACCTGCCGCAGCCACTGCGTATTTCGATTAGCGCAACGTTGGATATGGCTCTGCATTATGCGCCGGACACGCCGTTGTCGGCGTCGAAAAATTATATGACACTGAAAGAGGCCGCGACGCTTTTGCCCGAAGGTGTGCACTTCACGCTGATCGAAGCGGTCGCCGATCATATCATGGATAATTTGTTTGCTGACGACCCACATATCAGCCACCTCGTCGTCAAAATCGTGAAACTCGCCATCGCCGAAGATAATGAATCGATTGGCATTACAATGTCGCGGAGCCGCAAGTGACAACGGCGCCGCTTGCAATTGTTACAGGCGGCAAGCGTCGGCTGGGTGCCGAAATCGCATCTAAACTTGCGGACGCGGGTTACGCGTTGGCACTTGTTAGCCATCTCGATTCACAGCCCGAAGAAAAGCTTCTGGCGACGCTGCAAGAAAACAAGAGTGAATGGAAACGTTTTACCTTTGATTTGAGCACCGGCAACCCGGCCCATCTCGTTGAGTCCGTAACAACGCATTTTGGGCGCGTACCGCAGCTGCTGGTGAATAACGCCGCGATGTTTGGGCAGGATGATTGGGAGTCGATGTCGGTCGAAACGCTGGAGGCGCATTTCCGGCTGAACCTGTTTGCCCCACTCTTGCTTGCCAAAGCCGTTGTCGATGCGGCGGGCGCTGACGTGCGGCCAGCAATCGTCAACATCCTCGACCAGCGTGTCGCCAATCCCCACCGCGACCAGATCAGCTACACGCTCTCCAAGCAAGCGCTGGCGGCATCGGTACGGTCGATGGCTGCGTCTTTTGCAGGGCGCGCACGCTATAATGGCGTCGCACCGGGGCTCGTCATATCAACCAACTACTATAGCGAAGAACAAGAGGTGCGATTGGCAGGCATGATGCCATTGGGTGCGCTTCCATCGCCATCCGCTGTTGCAGATGCCGTGCTTTACTTGGCAAAAGCGCAGGACGTTACCGGGCAAATCATCTTCGTTGATGGCGGAGCGCATCTCAAAAGCTTCGACCGCGATTTCATGCACCTTTAACGCACGCGCCAGATCATGATCCCCGTGCCTTTTGCGGGCAGCGGCTCAAGCTCCGCATCATGAGGGCAGAGCGCAAGGTAGTTAATGCTCTGCCGAACCTGCGACCGAAGTGCCGTCATAGGTGGTGAAGGGCGCGTTACGAACGGTCATTATGTGTACAGCTGTCGCGACTGATTATTGCGCATAAGCACAAATAACTTGCGTTTGCTGCCCCATTAAGCCAATAGGCCGCCAAGCGCATGAGGCGAGCGGACGATACCGCCGCAGTATTGGCAGCGTGAGGGCCGCAACAAGTGGCCTCGCCAATCGAACAAGATGCGTAAGCTTAGAGGCTTCCCATATCACGCAGGGTTGTTTCCAACGGGTCAGCATAAGCTGCTCCCGAACACCTGCTGTTGCGCCCGTGCGGTCCTGTTTCAAGGATCTGCATCATGGGGCTGCGACGACTATTTGAAAGTATAAATATGTCTTTTTTCCAAGACCTGGGCCTTGCCCAACCTATCCTTAAGGCGCTTGAAGCCGCGGGATATGATACCCCGACGCCAATCCAGCAACAGTCGATCCCGCCATTGCTGCAAGGCCGCGATCTGTGCGGCATCGCACAGACCGGAACCGGCAAGACCGCGGCGTTTGCTTTGCCATCGCTGCACCATTTCGCAACAAAGCCAAAAGCGCGTCAGCAATATAGCTGCCGTATGCTGGTGCTGTCGCCAACCCGCGAACTTGCGGCACAGATCGCCGACAGCTTCCGCACCTATGGCAAATTCCTTGGCCTGAAGGTGGATTGCGTCTTTGGCGGCATGCCCATTTTCAGCCAGAAAAAACGTCTTGCTGGCGGCGTGGATATTCTGGTCGCGACACCGGGCCGTCTCATCGATTTGATCGAGCAACGCGCGGTCACGTTGAAAGACGTCGAAATCTTCGTCCTTGATGAAGCGGACCAGATGATGGACCTTGGTTTCATCCATGCGTTGAAGCGTATTGACCAATTGCTGCCAAAACAGCGTCAGACATTGTTCTTCTCGGCTACCATGCCAAAGGCGATTGCTGAATTGGGCAACCGCTTCCTCAACAACCCTGTTCGTGTGTCGGTCGCACCTGCGTCCACCACTGCAGAGCGCGTTGAGCAATTCGTGACCTTTGTCGAACAGCGCGAAAAGCAGACCTTGCTGACGCTCAAGTTGCAAAGCGAAGAGATTGACCGTGCACTTGTGTTCACGCGTACCAAGCATGGCGCCGACCGCGTTGTGCGGGGGCTTGCGGGCGCCGGTATCCAATCCGCCGCCATTCACGGTAACAAAAGCCAGGGCCAGCGTACCGCTGCGCTGCAGGCATTTCGTGACGGCAAAATCAAAATCCTCGTCGCAACCGATATTGCCGCGCGCGGAATTGACGTTCCCGGCGTCAGCCATGTATTCAACTTCGAACTGCCCAATGTGCCTGAACAATATGTGCACCGCATCGGCCGTACCGCGCGTGCGGGCCGTGAAGGCATCGCGATGAGCTTCGTTGCGGGTGATGAGCGTGGCTATATGAAGGATATTGAGCGTCTGACGGGCGTACGCGCCATGACGCTTGGTCTTCCTGAAGGTTTCCGTGCGGCTGTTGCCGCATTGCCGCCGCCCGTTGCCGACAAGAAACCGCAACAGGCCCGTGGGGGTCGCGGTGGTGGTCAACCCGGTGGCGGTCGTACGAACTATGCTGGCAAGAAATTGGGCGGCAACAATGGCGGCACTGGCTTGAACGGCGAAACCCGCAACCGGACGCATGCACCACAAGGTGGATGGCAGCCAGCCATCGGACCACGTGACGGCAGCCGTGAAGGCAGCCGCGATGCACGTCCACGTAGCGACAATGCCGCAAGCGGTGACCGTCGTCCTACCGCCGACCGTGCATTTGCCGCGCGCAGCGAAAACCGTCGCGATCCCGGCGCACCGGCGCGGAACTATGGTCCTAAAAAGGGCGGTAACGGAAACTACAGAGGTTCCGTAAAACGCGCTGGGTAAACCGCAGCAACAACGACTAGCCGTCCCCCTGAATCCGGTTCAGAGGGACGGCTTGGTCATCAATGCCGGAAGTGGCGCATTCCGGTGAAGACCATGGCCAGACCAGCCGCATCGGCAGCGGCGATCACTTCGTCATCCCGCATCGATCCGCCCGGTTGAATGACTGCTGTGGCGCCCGCTTCAGCGGCAGCCAGCAAGCCATCGGCAAACGGGAAAAACGCATCTGAGGCAACTGCCGATCCAACAGTACGCGGCGTTGCCCAACCATAAGTTTCGGCGGCTTCCGTTGCTTTAATCGCGGCAATCCGCGCGCTGTCGCGCCGGTTCATTTGGCCTGCGCCAATACCCGCGGTTGCGCCATCCTTGGCATAGACAATAGCGTTCGACTTTACATGCTTGGCCACGGTCCACGCAAAGCGGCAGTCGGCCAGTTCCTGCACCGATGGTGCACGCTTGGTCACCACTTTGAAATCACTGTCGGCAACATGGCCGTTATCACGCGACTGCACCAGAAGCCCGCCCGTGATCGGCTTAATCGACAAGCCGCCGCGCTTTGGATCAGGCAAATCGCCCGTCAACAAAAGCCGCAAATTCTTTTTCTTTGCGAACACCGCCTTTGCGGCATCATCCGCCGATGGCGCGGCAACGACTTCTGTAAAAATTTCGGTAATGGCTTCCGCAGTGGCACCATCCAGCGGGCGGTTAACCGCGACAATGCCGCCAAATGCCGACACGCTGTCGCACTCGAGCGCCGCGCGGTACGCATCGATTAAAGTTTCGCCCGTTGCCACACCGCAGGGGTTGGCATGCTTAACGATGACGACGGTAGGCGGTCCGTCGCGAAACTCGCTGACCAGTTCAAGTGCCGCATCAGCGTCGTTATAATTGTTATAGGACAGCTCTTTGCCCTGCACCTGTTCGGCTTGGGCAATCCCTGAACCATTTGGACCGACGGGCACATACAGTGCCGCGCGCTGATGTGGGTTTTCGCCATAGCGCAATTCGGTTTCGCGATTTCCGTTGACGGCAAGCATATCGGGGAACAGCTGCTGCTGATCGGCAAAAGCGAACCATTGGCTGATCATGCTGTCATATGCTGCGGTCGCCGAATAGGCTTTGGCCGCACATTTACGGCGGAAGTCATAGCTTGTTTTGCCGCCGCTTTCCTCCAGCTCCGCGATCAGATTGTCATAATCCGATGGGTCGGTCAGGATCGTGACATATGCGTGGTTCTTCGCGGCGCTGCGCACCATCGACGGGCCGCCAATGTCGATATTCTCGATAATTTCATCGCGCGACGCGCCTTTGGCCACGGTTTGCGCAAAGGGGTAAAGGTTCACCACGACAAGGTCGATTGCACCAATGTCATGTTCTTTCATCGACGCTGCATGTTCGGCATTGTCGCGTACAGCGAGCAATCCGCCATGCACTTTTGGATGCAGCGTTTTGACGCGGCCGCCCATCATTTCGGGAAAACCTGTAAGCTCGCTGATGTCCTTCACCTGAAGCCCTGCATCACGCAGCGTCTTGGCGGTGCCACCGGTGGAGACCAGTTCGACATGGCGCGCGGCCAAAGCATGTCCAAGTTCAACCAATCCCGCCTTGTCCGAAACGGACAATAGGGCACGCTTAATGATGACGTCTTGCATAAATTTATCCTAAATGGCGGAGCTGCCAGCCGATGGTGAGGCCGCCTGTACCAGTGTCCGTGGCAATCACAAGTTGGCGGGTGGAGTGGGGACGACCATTTTGGTCAACCCAAAGACTGTCATCCACAGATAATTGACCGTCAGATGCCATAAATGCCCAATTGCTGCCGTTGGCCATCCGCAAAAACACCGCTTGTGGACTGTCGGAAGCGACGATTTCGATTTCTGGCCCAAGATGGAAACGGATATGCACCGGCACGCCTTCTTTTGGCTTGCCCTGAGGGACCAAAGTGTCTTCTCCGCGCAGATCCATGCCATCGGAACGCAGGATCAACAATCGCGAGTGGCTATAACCAAAGGTTCGGACGTAACCGTCATGGCTTGCCTCAATACGCGTCGCCTGATCAATATCGCGGCGCTCAAGCCCCACTTCGACAACACCTTTGCCGAGCTGACCGCTGGGCAGGATGGCCGTCGAGTTGGTGTCATTCACGCATAATGTCGAATGCGCCGCCGTGGTCCGAAGCCCGCGTGCCAACGCAGCCGGTATCGTTGCACCGACAAGCGCCGCGCCACCGCAGTTTACAATCACGCGCTGCCCACCGTGCGACAATTCAAACGCAAGCGTTGAGGCACAGCCTGACGCGGACTGACGCGCCAGCGGCGGGGGACCTGCATCGAGCAGCAGCACGGACTTGCCCGCAGAAACGCGCTGATAACCCCAATCGAGCGCTTGGCGATGTGGTCGCGCGCGCACTTCGCTGGCGGCCACCAGCGCATCGATATGCTCGGCACCCATATGCGCTGACCCTTGCCACGCGCCAAGACCGCCATCGGCATGGGTAAGGCCAAGCAACGCGGGCACGGCCCGTCCGAGCGCTTCGAGCAGGAAGACAGGCACCATCTCGCTGCGCGCCGCATAGCATTGCTTGAGCAGGCTGAGCAGGCCGATCAATTCCATAAGCTGAACAGGCGAACGCGACACCACGCCGCCGTCGGGGAAAATGGTCGCCCGCAGTGATTCAGCCAAACCGTTCTCGCCAACGGCGCGGCGCACCTTGCCCTCTGGCAACAAAAGCGATGCCGCGACGACGCCTGCCCAGCCCACCGTCTTGCCGAAATGGCTTTGTGCACGCGGGGCTGTTTGATCGAGATGGCGCGCAACCCGGGCGAAATGATTGATGACGCGCGCACGGTAAATGGGGTCCGCACTGCTAAGCAGAAACGGCGATCCCGCTGCCATGTTCATCAAGCGCCACGCACAATTGTCAACGCGCCATGCCGGCTCGCGCGTCTTCATGCCATTGGCCAGCAACCATGCATCGGCAATTTGCGCTGCGACCGGCGCACCTTCGCCGCGATTGGTCGCCGCGGACAAATCACGCAGCCAATCAAATCGGTGAATATAGTCGGTCAGCGACGGCTGAAGCGCGAGCTTGTCATAATCCAACCCGTCGAACGCCTGTTCAAAACCCTGATAATGGAATTTGCCCATGCGCAGCGCCTGCCCGCGCCCGGCATCGCCTTTTAGGGGATCGTTCGGCACCGTAAGCAAGCGCATGGGAACCTTGCCCGTGAGCCTGCCGCTATGCAGCGGCGTGCGCCATGTTAACTTGTAAAATTCGAGAGAAAGCCGCTCGAGAAGATTTTGGCCCGCGCCTTGGGGCCTGACGATCAACGCCGTTTGCCGTTGCCCATTGTCGTCTTCATCGCCGTCAGTCATTCACCCCTCAGCGCCAAAATATTGGCCGCATATTGGCCCGCGCCACCCTTGAAGGTCGCGGTTCCAGCAACCAAAGTGTCCGCCCCTGCCGAAATCGCCAGTGGCGCCGTTTGCGTTGTGATGCCGCCGTCAACTTCCAACCGGATATCGCGGCCTGTTTTGTCGATCATCTTGCGAATGGCTTCAATTTTGCGCAGCTGGCTTGAAATGAAGCTCTGGCCACCAAAACCGGGGTTGACGCTCATCACCAGCACAAGGTCGATGTCGTCGATAAGATAATCCAGCATTTTGGCCGGCGTGTGCGGGTTGAGCACGATACCCGCCATTTTACCCAGCGACTTGATCAACTGCACGGTGCGATGGGGGTGCGGCCCGGCTTCGGGATGGAATGAAATAATATCCGCGCCGGCCTCTGCAAAATCCTGCACATATTGGTCGACCGGCGAAATCATCAAATGCACATCAAACGGCTTTGCGCTGTGTGGGCGAAGCGCCTTTACGACAGCAGGGCCAATGGTGATGTTGGGGACAAAATGCCCGTCCATGACATCGACATGGATCCAGTCACATCCGGCGGCATCAATGGCCCGCACTTCTTCTCCCAATCGGGCAAAGTCAGCGGACAAAATCGATGGTGCAATGCGGACAGGGCTGGTCATATTTTGCGTTTAGACGCTGGACCGCGCATGGGCAAGCGAGCGGACGGCGTTATACACAGCTTATCGCACGCTTTGGCGCGGCTCACGGCGGTAAACGAACAGGTCACCGATGACATCATGTGACTCCGCAAATTTGATGAGGCCCAGCTTCGCTGCGACATTATGCGAAGCTGCGTTGCCGCGGTCGATGATGCAGCGGATTTCGCCCAAGTTCGTTGCGTCTGCCCAGCCAAATATAGCGATCATCGCCTCGGTCGCGTAACCCTTTCCCCAGGCATCGGGCGTAAACGCCCAGCCAGCCTCGGGAAAGCCTTCGAGATCGCTGATGCCGCGTTCAAATTGCGCGAGCCCGCCATTGCCCACAAAGCGTCCGCTCTCGCGCTCGACAAAGGCCCAATAGCCGTATCCGAACAGCGACCACATGCCGATGCCCTGAAGCATTTTTGTCCAGCTTGTATTGCGGCTACGCGGCTCGCCGCCAATAAACGCCGTCATGCGTGGGTCAGCCCAGGCCGCCGCATAATCTTCCCAATGCGCGCGCGTCATGGGTTCGATAGAGAGCCGTTCGGTCGTGAGTGTTGGCGCTGTCAATGTCTTACCCTCCGATCATAGCGTAGCCCTGAGCAGCATCCGCTTTGCGGGTGCGTCCGTCGAAGGGCGCTTTGCAAACGATAGCCGCCCTTCGACTTTTCGCCAGCGCTTGCGCGCTGACGGCTCAGGGCTTCGGTGTTTTTTGTACCTTAACCAGCCCGCAAGAACCGCGCCACGAAAAATCCGTCAAGGCCGCCCTGATCGGCAAGCATGGGGGGCATGGTGCGGACATGGCCATGTGAATTGGCAACGACGCCCGCTGGCAATTCGTCCGCGGTCGCCATTAAGGTTGTATATTCCGGCTGCCGCGCAAGAAATGCCTCTGCCTGCGCCTCGCCCTCATGCGGTTCAAGTGAACAGGTCGCGAAGACCAAGGTGCCGCCGGGCTTCAACCATTGCGCCGCACGGTCCAGCATGGCGCTTTGAATCGCTGCCAGATTGTTGATCGCTTTCAGGTCAATGCGCTGCAGCACATCGGGATGGCGCCGCATCGTGCCCGTCGCACTGCATGGCGCATCCAGCAATATGGCATCAAACAACTGCGCCGGTTTCCATTCCATGACGTCGGCATTCACCCGCTCAGCATTTAATTGTGTGCGTTCCAGATTGGCCATCAGCCGGTCCATGCGCCGGGCACTGTTATCCAGCGCGGTCACGGTAAAACCCGCAGCCGAAAGCTGCATGGTCTTGCCGCCGGGGGCTGCACATAAATCGAGGGCCCTTTTGCCCTGCCCGTTGCCCAGCAAGCGCGCCGGCAGGCTGGCAGCGAGATCCTGCACCCACCATGCGCCTTCGTCATAGCCATCCAATTCTTCAATGGCGGTCCCGCGCAGCAAGCGGACATGCCCGGGCATCAGGCTGACGCCGCCCAGCCGTTCTGCCCACGCCTGCGTGGCCGTCGCATCGCGTAAGGCAAGATCAAGCGGGGGCGGTTCTGACAATGCGGCCTGTGCGCCTGCAATCATAGCGTCGCCCCATACCGGATGCCAGCGCATCATCACTGCCTCTGGCAGCGACGGCAGATCGGGCAGCGTGGCTTCGGTGCGCAAGAGCGACCCCAACACGCCATGCACCAGCCGCCGTGGTCCGCCATCAACCAGCGGCAGTGCGGTCGCAATCGCGGCATGGGCGGGCGTGCCCAGCCGCAATATTTGCGCCAGCGCCAGCCGCAATACCATGCGTGCCTTGGCATCATCCGGCAGCGGCTGTTTGGTTTTGCTGTCAATCAATTGGTCAAGATCCACCGACCAGCGCAGCGTTTCTTGCGCAATGGCGATGGCGAGTGCGCGGTCCGGCGGCGACAGCCCTTTGGTCGCATTTGCCGTCGCTTGTTCCAACGGTGTGCCCATGCGCATAACGGTATCAAGTAACCGCAATGCGGCGCGGCGGGTCGGAAGTCCGGAAATTTCTTCAGTCATGCAAAGCGCACTAGGCGTCTGCGCCAAACAAGGGAAGAGCGGTTCGATGTCAGGCCCATGCGCAGCTTCACCTTGCAAACGGGTGCATCTGCACCGATGTAGGGATTAACCACGCGCTATCGAAGGAGAAACTTCATGGGCACGCGCCCTTCACATGTCAAAGCACCCGATTATTTGTCGAAAAGCCCGCCCGTGCCGGCACCGAAAGCGGTTGATCGCGAACCCGAGCCAGATGCGGAACGACTGGACCCCGTGCGCTATGGTGATTGGGAATTGAAGGGCGTGGCGGTCGATTTTTAACGCGCCTATCGTTCCATCGATATTCCGGCATATCATGCCCAGGGCGACCTAGGTCCTGACCCTAATGATCAACACCCATAAACGGCGCTGACACCTCGGGCCGCACGCGTACCAATCGCCCGGTCGCTTTATCAATCATCGCCCAAGTCGTATTGGCCCGCACAATGACCTTGCCCGCGGCATCGACAAAATCGACCCGCCGGTCGAATTGCGCACCCTTTGGTTCGCTTTCGATCCAAGTATTGGCGGTCACGCTCTCGCCGGGGCCGACATTGCCGCGATAATCAATCTCGTGCCGGGTCACGACCCAGAAATAGGCGGCGATATGTTCAGGCGCGGCAACTGCCTGCCAATGCGATGTCGCCATGTCCTGAATCCACCGCACCCAGACGGCGTTGTTGACATGGCCAAGCTCGTCAATGTCATCTGGTTGCGCGGTAAATATGCGCGTGAATGGGGTCACTTTTGTGATGATGCCATCCCCATTTGCCAAATGATGAACGCAGCCTCTTCAGCATTTTCGCGCAACCGCTCAAACCGTCCAGACTTGCCGCCATGGCCAGCGCCCATGTTGGTTTTGAGCAGCAACACATTGTCATCTGTCTTCATATCGCGCAGCTTGGCGACCATCTTTGCAGGTTCCCAATAGGTCACGCGCGGGTCATTCAATCCAGCGGTCCACAGCATTGGCGGGTAAGCCTTTGCCGCGACATTGTCATACGGGCTGTAGCTGCGGATATAGTCGAATGCGGCCTTGTCGGTGATTGGGTTGCCCCATTCGGGCCATTCGCCCGGCGTCAGGGGCAGATCCTTGTCGAGCATCGTGTTGAGCACATCGACAAAGGCCACATGGCTGACAACCGCGCCAAACAATTCAGGTGCCTGATTGACCACTGCGCCCATCAATTCACCGCCAGCCGAACCGCCGCTTGCGGTCACTTTGCCTTTGCCGGTAAAGCCCAAATCGATCAGGCCTTTCGCCGCATCGACAAAGTCGTTGAACGTGTTGGTCCGCTTGGTCAGCTTACCATCCAGATACCATTGATAGCCAAGGTCGTCGCCGCCGCGAATATGCGCGATGGCATAAGCAAAGCCACGATCGACCATCGACAGCCGGTTGGCGCTAAAGCCGGGCGGCATCGCGTAACCATAGGCGCCATAAGCATATAGATGCAGCGGCTGGCTGCCGTCTTTTTTGAAACCCTTTTTGGTCAGGATGGACACCGGCACCTTGGCACCATCGCGCGCCGTGATCATCACGCGTTCGGTAACATATTGCGCAGGATCATATCCGCTGGGGATTTCCTGAACCTTCAATGTTTCCAAGCGGCCATCGGCCAGATTATAATCAAACACCGTGTCGGGCGTGACCATCGATTCATAACCCAGCCGAAGCTTCGTCACATCATATTCAGGGTTATCGCCAAGGCCCGCATCATAGCTGGCTTCGGGAAATTTGATTGGCTGCACCTTGTTGGCATCTGCATAATCGCGGATTTCAACTTGATCGAGGCCATCGATGCGGCCTTCGGTCACATAGAAATTTTTGAACAGCGACAGCCCCGTTAAATAATGGCGGTCAGACCCGGCAATCAGCGTTTTCCAATCGCCCGGTGCCTTCATGCTGGCGGTCGCGACGCGGAAGTTCACATGATCATCGTTGGTCAAAACATACAGCATACCATCGCGGACATCGACGCTATATTGGCGTCCCGTCTTGCGTGGGGACACCATGATCGGTGTTGCAGTGGGGTCGCTGGCGGGGACCAGCCGCACTTCGCTCGTGACATTGTCGCCCGTACCAATGACGATCCAATCCTCTTGGGCGGTCAGACCGACGCCGACACCAAAGCCGATGTCCTGTTCTTTATAAAGCAACTTCGCTTTGGTCAGCTCGTCGCCGATTCGGTGGTACCACGCATTGTCGGTGCGCCAGTTTTCATTGGCGAGGCCATAGACAACGCCTTTGCTGTCCGATGACCAGACAATGCCCGACAATGTGCCGGGGATGATGTCGCGCAATTTTTCGCCGGTTTCCAAATTGCGGAAATGCAGGTCAAACCGTTCCGACCCGTTATCGTCGTAAGCATAAGCCAATATTTTGCCGTCGGGGCTGATCTCTGCAGCACCAAGGCGGAAATAGGCCTTGCCCTTGGCGAGTATATTTTCGTCGAGGATGAGCTGATCGGCGCCGCCGGCAACCGCCTTGCGATAATGCTTGCGATATTGCGCGCCTTCTTCGAATTTTGACCAATAGATATAGTCGCCATCCTTTTGCGGGACCGAGCTATCGTCTTCTTTGACGCGGCCTTTCATTTCCTGAAAAATGGTTTCGGTCAGCTGCGCTTGCGGCGCCATCTGCGCTTCGAAATAAGCGTTCTCGGCATTCAGATGCGCGAGTATCTCTGTGTTGTCGATCGTCGGATAACCCGAATCGCGTAGCCAGTGATAATTATCGGTAATTATAACCCCGTGCCACATGGCACTGTGCGTGCGCTTTTCAGCAACTGGGGGCTTGATTTCACCGGCGGTTTTTTCAGTCATAATGTCTTTCTGGGCAAATGCAGGCGCGGATATCGCACCAATCGCAGCAATGAGTGGGAGCAGTGCTTTCATGAGAAGACTTCCTCGCTTATATGGTCTGCACAACCATATGAACGGAAGTCCAAGATGTCCACCTACGAAGCCCGCCTTAATGCCTTGCGCGTCCAACTGAAAAAAGATCACCTCGACGGATTCGTCGTTCCGATTTGCGATGAACATATGTCCGAATATGTCGGGGACTATGCGCAACGTCTTGGCTGGCTGACTGGCTTTGGCGGGTCTGCAGGCTCTGCCGTGGTTCTGTCGGAAGAGGCGGCTATCTTCACCGACGGACGCTACACGCTTCAGGTGCGCGAGCAGGTGGACGGCAACAACTGGCAATATGTTGGCGTGCCGCAGACGAGCATTTCTGATTGGTTGAAGGAACATACCCCCGCAGGCGCGCGCATCGGTTATGACGCATGGGTGCATACCAAGGGTTGGGTCGAAAGCGCGACCGTGGCGTTAAAAGCCAAAGGCGCAGAATTGGTCGCGGTCAAAAGCAACCCGATTGATGCCGTATGGGCGGACCAGCCCGGCAAAAGCGACGCCAAGCTCATGGTCCATGACGACCGTTTTGCCGGACAAAGCAGCGCCGAGAAACGCGCAGCAGTTGCCGAATGGCTGACGGCGAATGGTTTGGACAGCACGGTGATTTCTGCACTCGATTCGGTGGCATGGCTCCTGAATGTCCGTGGCTCCGATGTGGCAAATACGCCCGTGGCGCTCAGCTTTGTGCTCGCCCATGCCGATGGCACGGCAGACCTGTTTGTTGCCCCGGAAAAGGTCGGCGATGACGTCCGCGCGCATTTGGGCAATGCCGTGCGCTTGCGCACCCCGGAGGAGTTTGTCCCTGCATTGAAAGCCATGAACGGCAAACGCATCGCCGTGGATCCGGATCGTGCCGTCGCGGCGATATTCGGGGCACTGAAGGATGGCGGGGCAACGCTCGTCGAAGCGCGCGACCCGACAATTTTGCCAAAGGCCGTTAAAAACCATGTCGAGCAAGCCGGCCATCGTGCGGCGCAAGCGCGTGACGGCGCAGCGCTTAGCCGCTTCCTGCATTGGATGGGCGAAACGGCCCATAAGGGCGGGCTGGACGAATTGTCGGCTGCGGCGCGGTTGAAATCCTTCCGCCAAGATACCGGCATGCTGCACGATCTGTCGTTTGACACGATTTCCGCCACGGGTCCCAATGGCGCGCATTGCCATTACAAAGTCGACGAAACAAGCAACCGGGCGATTGAAACCAACAGCATCTATCTGGTCGACAGCGGCGGGCAGTATCTGGATGGAACCACGGACGTAACCCGCACGATCTGGGTAGGACCGGGTTCGCCCACTGCCGAGATGAAGGACCGTTTCACCCGTGTGCTAAAGGGCCACATCGCGCTTGCGGTGGCGGTATTCCCCGAAGGCACGCGCGGCGCGCAACTCGACACCATGGCGCGGGCCTCACTCTGGCAAGCGGGCCTTGATTACGCCCATGGCACGGGCCACGGCGTCGGCAGCTTCCTTGCGGTGCATGAAGGGCCGCAACGTATTGGAAAATTCTCTGGCGGACAGGCTGGAACAGACGAACCTTTGCAAGCGGGCATGTTCCTCTCCAACGAGCCTGGCTATTACAAAGACGGCGAATATGGCATCCGCATCGAAAATCTGGTGCTGGTTGAAGAACGCGACATCGCCGGCGCGGAAGGCCGCTATTTCGGTTTCGAAACGCTCACCTTCGCGCCCATTGACAAGACGTTGGTGGATGTCAGCCTGTTGAACAGCGAGGAGCTGCGCTGGTGGAATGATTACCATGCCAAGGTGCTGTCGATTATCGCGCCACAACTGGACGACGACGCGCTGGTATGGGCACATGAGGCGTGCGCGCCATTGCCGTAAACCCCGCCTGTCCACCGACACCCTATGATTTCACCTGAGGAATAGCACATCCATGACCCAGACTTTTTCCGATTACACGCCAGCTAAGGTCTGGGAATGGAATACCGAAAACGGGGGCCAGTTTGCGAATATCAACCGGCCCATCGCCGGCGCGACGCATGACAAGGAGCGCCCCATAGGCAAGCATCCGATGCAACTCTATTCGCTTGCCACGCCCAATGGTGTGAAAGTGACGGTCATGCTCGAAGAGTTGCTCGCGCTTGGCCATACGGGCGCAGAATATGACGCGTGGCTTGTCAACATCCGCGACGGCAACCAGTTTTCGAGCGGCTTTGTCGAAGCCAATCCCAATTCCAAAATTCCCGCATTGTTCGACCATTCAACGCCGGAGCCTACGCGCGTTTTTGAATCGGGTGCGATCCTTTTATATCTTGCCGAAAAGTTCGGCGCGTTCCTGCCGACCGAGCATCATGCGCGCACCGAGACAATCAACTGGCTCATGTGGCAAATGGGCAGCGCGCCCTATCTGGGCGGCGGATTCGGCCATTTTTATGCTTATGCGCCGTTCAAATTTGAATATGCGATCGACCGATTCGCGATGGAAGTGAAGCGGCAGCTGGACGTGCTGGACCGCAATCTTGCCGACCGCATCTATATGGCTGGCGACGAATACAGCATCGCCGATATGGCGATTTGGCCATGGTATGGCGCGCTCGTCAAAGGGCTGATCTACGACGCAGGCGCGTTTCTATCGGTCCATGAATATAAGAACGTGATTCGCTGGACTGACCTCATCGCCGAACGGCCAGCGGTGAAGCGTGGACGCATGGTCAATCGCGTCATGGGTGATCCTGCCAGCCAGCTGCATGAGCGGCATGACGCAAGCGACTTCGACACCAAAACGCAGGACAAGGTTGCCGCGGCAAAAGCGTGACCTACGTCACACGCGAAGGAAAAAATGAAGCCTATATGGGTCCTGCGACCCGAGGGCTTCTCACTTAAGGAGGGGCGCCCTCTCTTTAAGAGCTTGGTCGGATACCCTCCTGACCAAGCTCTATTTTTTCATATTAACGCTTGCTGATATTGACTGCGCGGAGCGTGAATTCCGCGCCAAGCTGGCTGCTACCGCCTGCGGCCTGCAGCACGAGCAATGGTTCCGGCAATCATTGCCGATGCTGAAACCCTGCGATGGTGTGAAATTGCCGTGGCGGAGACGGAGTCCTACAAACTGTAGTACTATGTGATCCGAATTTATCCGCTATGTTCCTAATTTATATGTTTTTTTATTCAATTTTCTTCAACTGCAGTTCAGAGACGTTCGCTTGCGTTCCCTCAAAACCATGCTATTTTAGTGTAACGTATTAGGGAACAGAACGGGACAACCTACTCACGGGCCCTGATCTGACGTTTAAGCAATGGAAGGGTGATGGTCATGCCCAAGAAGGTCAATAATGCTCTCACCAACTTGAGTGTTAAAAATGCCGACACAGGACGTCACGCTGATGGCGGGGGTCTGTACCTGCTTGTGAAGGATACTGGGGCGCGTTCTTGGGTGTTCCGTTATAGGCTGAATGGCAAAACTCGCGATGCGGGTCTTGGGCCGGCTGCAGGGACAGGCGCACTTTCACTTTCTAGTGCACGCGACCGAGCGGCGGAGTTAAGACTTCAGGTCAGGTCTAAAATTGATCCATTGGAAGAGCGAGTTAGGGAAGCTGCGGCAGCCCTTGCGGAAGCCGAAGCTGCAAAGGTAGCTGCGGTGACATTCAAAGACGTTGCCTTGGCCCACATTGAACGGCATGAAACTAGTTGGAAGAATGAAAAGCATCGCCATCAGTGGCGACGGACCCTTGAGACGTACGTTTATCCGGTCATGGGGCACTTACCTATTGCTGAAGTGAATACGTCTCACGTGCTGGAAGTGTTAAATCCGATCTGGAAAAACATTGGTCCGACTGCGGACCGCATTCGGCTTAGGATTGAAAGCATTCTAGATAGCGCAAAGGTGCATGGATACCGGCACGGCGAGAACCCTGCACGCTGGCGAGGAAACCTAGCTCTTATCCTGCCTGCCCCAAGTAAGCTAAAGCGCGGCCATTTCGAAGCACTAGCATATTCAAAGATGCCTGAATTTATGCATGAGCTACGTCGGCGTGAAAGTGTTTCTGCATTGGCGCTGGAATTCACGATTCTAACTGTCGCGCGCACAGATCAGACGATCTCCGCTACGTGGAAAGAGATCAACTTAGAAACGGCCATCTGGTTAATTCCTGCCATTCGCATGAAGGCGGGAAGGGAACATCGCGTACCTCTATCTCCGCGTGCTGTCGAAATTCTCATGAGCGTCCGGCAATTGAACAGCCCATATCTATTTCCCAATGCCAAGGGTAACAAACTGTCGAGCGCAGCAATGCATATGTTTCTGCGGCACACAGAGGATGACGCGACAGTCCACGGCTTTCGCTCAACATTCACTGATTGGGCATCGGAGTGCACAGGCCACGCCAATGAGGTAATACAGTTAGCCAAGGCTCATGCTATTCATGATAAAGTTGAACGGGCTTATCGGCGTGGCGACCTGTTGGACAAACGACGGGAGCTGGCAAAGGACTGGGAAAGTTTCTGTCTGTCGGGTCTGTAGCAATAAATGGGACCGACGCGCCGCCTCTAGTTTTAATAATTGAATGCAGCCCGCTCTGATACTTCTTGTGAGGAATTGTACGAATGACATCTGAAAATCTTCGTAAAGAACTCAAAAAACTGGTCGCCGAATACGGAGCCGATGAGACCGCCAAAGAGCTTAAGGCTATTACCGGTCGCTCTCGCGGAAATCCGAAAATCCCTGATTGGGATGACTTGGAGGAACTTTTGGAAGCTGATGTTTTAGATATAATTGAGGGCCGAGACCCACGGGCACGCGAGGGAGACGTTTCAATTTCAAAGCAATTGGCGAGCGCAAAACCCCGCCATAGTGAAAAAGCGTCGATAGCAAGGGTGAGACTGAAATTGGATCAGGAACGGCTGCCTTATGCGACAGCGGTTGCAGGAATTAAGTCGATGTACGCCGCGCCGTATCAAAAGCATTTAGCCATAGTGAGTACGTTAGCTGAGGGTGATATAGCCACTGAAATATGGCAAGCGCAGTTAGCTGAATCGCAAAAGCTGTTAGCCGACTATGTCGGCACCTTCGGGGACCCGCCAGAGCATATAACGATGGCCGAAATTACCGCCAAGGTTACGCCGTCAAAAAACACCAAAGTTGCCGGTTTTGGCCTTTGGGGAAGTACTTCAGTTAAATAGGCTGAATTAACTGATTTTTAAAACTCCCAAAAGGTGCCTAGTGAACGCCTCGTTCCAAAATGAACGAGGAAAACCGACCATGTACCAATATGAAATACCTAAGCTGACTTACAGCATCCGCGAAGCTTGTCAGGCGTCAAGTCTGGGCCGCACCACCATTTACGCTCACATCGCCGCAGGAAGACTCCCAATTGTCAAAGTGGGTGGGCGCACACTTATACCTGCAGCTTCACTTCAGGCTTTGATCTCTGGAACGCACAGCCATCAAAATACGTATGGAGAGGCGTAATGCGGAAAAAGAACTACAACGGTAAACCCAACGCTAAGGGACGTAGTTACACGAGCAGATTTGTTAGGCTCGAGCACAGCCTCCTTATTAGCAATGCATATCGGGCTCTTAAGCCACTCGCTCGAGCTCTAATCATAGAAATATCGATGCTATACAACGGCAACAATAACGGGAGCTTGTATCTAAGCGTACGAGATGCTGCCGATCGCTTGGGCGTGGCGGACCACAGTTCAGTTACTAGTGCATTTGATCAGCTGCAGGAGCTTGGTTTCATCGAGATCAGTAAAGAAGCCCATTTCTCAGTGAAGGCCAGCCACCTCTCACGTGCGAGATGTTGGCGTCTTACTTGGGAATCAGCTGTAGGTAAACGTCGCCCGTCATTCGCCTATTTGAAGCGGGAGCCGAAGCCGCAGACGCGAGATCGGAAACGAATGGAAAAAGGACTGCGGGCGCTAAAAAGATATCGGAAGGACTTAGATTCTAATCGTTTGCCGGTATTGGAAAACGACATTCTGGTGCCTGATGCCTATCTTAGCGGTATTGGAAACCCGCACACTCAAGAACAACATCCTTAGAAATCAGACATTCTTCGTTGTGGCGGTTTCCTGCACATATCTAGCAATACCATGGGTATAGTGCGTTAGCCGTTAGCAAGAAACGGCGAGCATAGGAATTAGCTCACGTAAGTTATGGTAGATACCGGCAAGACGGATACGCAACGATCGTCCTTGGCAAGAATGGAATGATGTTTCCACTCTGGCTGTTAAGGGACGGGGGGGGGGACGTGGTACAGGCATGGGGGCACAAACCTGATGGTACCATTTGGCCTATCTCGCGAAGTTTTGGCAGGAAATCAGATCTTAAAAAACCAAATTGGTATCCCTGCTACCCAAGCAAGAATGCACATGCCAATGCAGCGGCAAAGGCGCCAAAGCGAGCAGCCTTTAATGCAAATATAGTGCGGAAAGGCTTGAGGCCGAAAATGTTGGCATTTCTTTGCGCAAACAGCACGAGCCATTGCAGCGCTGTCATCACAGATAGCTGAGCCAGAACACACGCTCCAGCAAACCAGAGATCATTCTGAAGAAGTGCCGTTGCAAACACTACCGCAGCTAGAGGCCAAACTGGAGAGCTCGTTTCAGTTTTGGCAGGTGCACGGTTTAGATCAGCCGGAGGCCTACCTTTGCGCCCAGAATATCTAATCGAGCCTTCAGTGGTGCTAATTTCGTAATTGATCGCCATCTATCGCCTCCCTCAAAACACTTAATCGGTCTTACCCGTCTCGAAGTTTATTCCGATGGCGAGCAATTGCCGGATCGCATCAGCGCGGTTGAGCATCAAAAAGGGCGCCTCAAGCTTCATGTCGGCAAGGTAGGTGTCAATATCGCGGACCATAGCCGCCGATAGACGGACGCTGATCGTCTCCATTGGCTCCGGTAATTTTGGTCTGCCCATTGGCCTTCTCTTTCAAGCGGCCCCCTAGCTAGCGCAATTATTCCTTGTTGTGTGCAACGTAATAAACGTATACTTTTATTGAGGAGCAATAGAAAGCGGGAATGTGCAAAGTGTCAGATCATCTTGTGATGGCCTGCGATATCGCGAGGGGAGCGACCAAAATGGAATTAAAATTGATCATTGGTGCCGCGTTAGCGCTGACACTTGGAGGCTGCATATCTTCATCCAAGGCTTTACGAAATACGAATGGTGACCTCATCACCTGCAAGGCAAGCGGCTATGGCTGGCTTGGTGCGCCCGTCGCTCTGATTAACCAAGGCGATTGTTTACGCAAGTATCGAGAGCAGGGATATTATGCCTTGGATGAGGATCCAAATCTACCCAAGGTGGCGGCGTCCGCTCTTAAATATCAAACAGGGGTGCGGCTTGCGCTACCAGCGGGTTGGGTTGCTCAACCATTAACAGCTGCCCAAATAAGTTCTGGGATCAAATTATTTGGGTTAAACCAGACATTGGATGCGGGCGTCATGCTCTCAACCGTCAAAAAAAGCGCAATCTCGGATTTCGATTCATACGTCAGCAGCCGCCGAAAGGCTGCCCAAAGCGTGGGAACAGAAAATTCTGTCACAGAGGCAGAATTGACTGAAGCAGGTGGATACACCCAAGCAAATTACAGGGCCACTTTAACAGTTAGCAATGTACGATATCGCTACGCCTACAAAATTATCAGAGGTGCATCTGAGATCGTGATCATCACTGTATGGAGCACAGACAGTAATTTTGATGCCATCAAGCAGGAGCTAGACAACTTGGTAAATTCGGTCGAAGGACTCTAATTAGCAAATCTGAGGATTGATGAGCGGATCTCGAAAATTCTAATATAAAAGTAGCGGGAGTATGCTGTCGCGAAGGCACGATGATTAAATTCACGCTTGATGCCTGTGGGGAATTAGCGCCAGATTAGACTTCTCAAAGGTCGGGTATATAATCGCGCCCAAGGGAGTACGATCATTGAATTTCATTCGACTAAGCTTAGCATTTGTTCTGGTTCTAGCACTCTCCGCTTGCAAGCCTCAAACCATGGATGATTGTTTAGCTGCAGCGGCTAGCGATGCAAAATCTGTAGCTGCATTAGAACTTTTGAAAGGTGTATGCGAACGAGAGCATGCAGAAGAGCGACGGGTCATCAAGAATGTAGGAGACGTGGATAAGGTCGGCCTGACAACCCCCTACGCTTTTATGTTTGAAGGGGTGACCCAAATATACGTGACAAGATCTTCTATGGAACTATCCGATTTCGGCATAAAGGCGGCTGTGTTGCAGTTTACACCACAAATTGAATGGCCTGAGATAAGAACCCTTTTTGATAGCGATGGTCGTTACAGATCAACCCCATTATCGCAGTTAGAATTCCGCGGCATAAAGGAATTCGACTGCAAAAATGACCGTGCCAGATGGCTCAACGTAGACACCAATTTGTACGTTGGTAGTCGCGGCGAACCAGTAGCAGTGTTGTCACTACCAGTGGGAACGCCTGAACGAGAGGAATTTGATGAAGCTAAACGTCAATGGCAGTTTATCGCTGATCCAGAAAAAGCCCCAGATTTTCAATACGTGTGCGAGGGTAAAATTGATCCAAACTCGGTTAGTGCGATGCCATGGCTGAAAAACATATGTGGTAAAAATTACGCTAGCGCTTGTGAAACAAAAGTCAGATTTAAACCGACAAAATGGAAACAAAATTAAACGCGGCTTCATCATTTCGTGAAACAAACCGCCAACTGTCATTCGTCAGGTGCTGCATCATCTGCCCGACTGCTGCATCGGTAACCATAAACGGCAAGTTTGCTTCCGATACTTCATCCGATAGATGTGCGTTAAATTGACATTGAACGGTTGGATAGCTGCCAAACGAGCCCCTGCACCTTTACTCAGCAGCCTCTTTAAACTCATCCGCAAACGCAGCGGCGGCGGCCGCGGCTGTATCTGCAGCCCGTTCCGATTGAACCAGCCAAGTATTCAGATCTACGGAGGGGTCGCACCGCTCGCCCGAGCTTTTTAAAAAGCCTTTGTAAATTTGTACTGCGGGTTTTCCGAACTCATTAGTCAGTCCAGTGTAGCACTGGTTTTCAGCCAATTGCCTGCGCTTTTGAGCTTCCCGATCACAAAGGCCCTCAAGCAGCTGAATGCCATATGTAGTCTTACCCTCGTCCACTGCGTCACGAATGCACTGTTCGTATGTCGGCTCGCTGCATCCAGCCAGCACAACAAATGACGTGATTCCTATAATATTTAACCGTTTCACAGGTTCCCCTCTCGTTATACACAAGCAGTAATGCAATTAAGCGATCCTATCAACGGGCACCCAAATCTGACTTGAACCTAAGATAGCTGATTAAAGCGGCATCTAATCCAATGGCGAGATGGACAGCATCGTTAAGTGTTGTGGACAGCGAAAAGTCTTCCGGCTTGTTAATAAGAATATTCTTTACACAATAATATCTGCATTCTACGATTAAAGAACATCAAGAGAAGGTTTAGTCCTTCACCAACCTGCCTATTGCTCGGTAAGGTGGTAACGCGAAAGCGAGATGTGGCGGATTACGCAATCAAGAGCGCAATTACCGCAACTTCTAGTCGAGCCTTCTTGCGATGCAAACGCAAGGAGAAGCTTATGTGTAAAGTATCAATCCCCACGCAGTACCCAGAGCCGGTGCTCGCGATCCTAGAAGCCTATCTAGGCGGGAACAGCTCGAAGCTAATGCTGAAGGAGGCAGTTCGAAGGATCGATCTACATGCCAGATGCGAAGACGACCCTGCCTTTGCGGCAGCCGGCTTAATTACAAACCACATCGAACAACAGTTACCCAAGTGGGCTACGCAAGGCGAGCATGGCCGATCCTTGGCGCTAGAGTGGAACGTCCGTATTCCCACAAATAGGCTGATCGATCCAACGCTGGTTTGCACCGTCAGATGGACAACTGAAGGAAAGGGTTTTTACTGGCCAATCGATTTTTGGCTCACCTATATCGATGGTTTCCACGTTGAAATTCTAACAGCTCGCTCTCCCGATATTCAGGGCGCCCGTGATCTGGTGATCGCTGTTGCTCCCGCGGGCGAAGACCGTAGAGCAATTGCTCTCGAGCTGATGGAAGGACTGTGGCACAATATGATGGAGGCCACTGGAGCGATGTGGGCTAGCTGGTTAGAAGATGGCTTGGTTGACGCCGTTGCAGGCCACGACCTAGCTGTTCAAATGACGAACGGAGCGACCGCTCGAATTCCATCTGTACTCGTGGGCGATGCTGCACTTGAGGTTTTTACGCGAGAAGAGATCAACCAGCTGGATAGGCCGGCCATGCTCTCGCTCGCTCACCTTCTCAGGAACCGGCTAGCAAAGGCTGGCCCGCCGCCTACACATGATGAACTTGAGGGCATACGCGAGCTTCTCACTGAACATCTCTTCGCCATCGACTTCAAATACGCAGCTAAAAATGGAGGCGGAAATGAAAAATCCATCTATCCCAATGTCACCTGACAAGTTGCCTCATCAGCGAATAGTGCCAGTTGCGTCGATCCCTGCCCGTCCCAATCCTTTTGATGCTGTTATCGGCTGGAACGAAAAGCCTGACGGCGTCGTTTTAGCTAACGGGCCCAGCAACCCAGAATATCTTGGACAAGTTGAGTGGGCATGGTCGCGCATGAATAACCGCGTCGACGCATATTATATCAGCCGCGGACGAAGTCACTGGATGCTGTGGCTTTACAGCTACGATGACAACTGGGGAAAATGGGATTGGCTGCCGATTGGGTATGTCCCACTAAAGGATGTCTGTTTTGACCAAGCCACCTTCCATCTTCTGATCGATTATTGGAGATGGGATAAGGAGAAAGGCGATCTAGACCACTATCACTGGATAAATGAAGAGGGGTATCTCGACGCGAGCCAGTGGAGAACAATTGCGCTGCAGGTCTGGAATGCCGCTCCGGAAGGAGATGGCAAAGATGATTGAAGAGCCCGATCCCAACCTTCGGCAGAGAAGGAAAAAACGTCCAGTCCTCATCGTTGTTGAAAAGTGGCCTCATGGCACAATGGCTTTCAAATTTGGCAGCGCGTTGATGTCGGCGCTTGGTAAGCGTCGCGATGAAGCAACTCTTGTGCAGCTTGGTCCAGAACGTATCCTCAGGATCGAGACTGATGTGTCAGAGGCTGAGTTTCGTTCGGCACTAAAAACGAAGGATGTTTCATACCACGGGCGTATTCACTATTCAGGATTGCTGACGGAAGAGCCGCTCAAGTCGACACAAAGCCCACACACCAGCTTCGCAGACGGTTCGCCAGCGCTGCTCGAGTTGAAGGAAGAACTGCTTCAGAGGGGAATGCCGGACGTCGAAGCGAAGGCGTATTTGCTAACGGTCTAGCTGGGCGCACTGACTTGGCAGCGGCCCTCTTGTCGGCCAAAGCAAAAGTTCGTGAGGGCAGTATATTACACAGAAAGCACAACCATTTTATGAGACCATCACTGTTTTTAATTGCAGCTTTTATCATTTCACCATCTGCTTCAGCCACAAGTTGGTTTGAGTTATTTAAAGATGATACTGGTAGCACGGTCTATGTAGATATGGACACTGTTACGGAAAAAGATGGAATCCAAAGCATCTGGCTAAAATTTTTATCAGGTGACCCAAAGGCGAAAATACACTCTTCAAAAGAAAAATGGATGCTCGATTGCGACCTTCAAAAATATAACATTGTTGTGAATATCGATTATGCAAAATCTGGAGCCGTCATTTATGAATATCAGAGCGATATTCTGGACTGGAAGTATGCGGCGCCCGAAACTAATGCTGATGGCGTCTTGTATATCCTCTGTTCAGATGATCCGGCGGGGACCGATTCGACGCTGGGCGTTGGTCGAGCTATCGAAGAGGGAGACGACGCCGTTACGGAGGCATATGACGCTGATTACAATGCTGCGGACGCGGCGTTTGATACACCGGAAGAGGCGGCCGCAGAAGCAGCAGATGCAGCAACAGACGCTGCGACCGCAGCCGATGCGGCTGCAGAAGCTCAGCAAAAAAGTAATCCTCGCTAACTTTTTGAAGGACTAAACCTACAATCTCCTAACATTTAGGTAATTTGCCAACGACTGGTTTCAGATGTATCTCGGATCATCTAACTGATATTCATATGGATTTTGTTTTAAAATGCTGCCCTAACATGCAACATCATGGCTAACTATGAAGCTAACCATCCTTCGATTGGGAAACCGACCACAACGTCAATGACGAGACGGTTTTAAGGGAACCTTTTAGGGAACGATCTCCACTAAATGGAAAAAGTTATTATTTAACAATGCATGTTGGCGGAGACGGAGGGATTCGAACCCTCGGTACCGGATTTACCAGTACGACGGTTTAGCAAACCGTTGGTTTCAGCCACTCACCCACGTCTCCAGCGCGCTTGGCATGGGCGGCCTATAGCGTTGCATGCATTTGGCTGCAATGGTTATTGACACGGGCATGCTATAAGAAGAAAATTAACGAATTGGGATCGCTCTGGCGCGCACTGAACTCGCATTGTCGGTCGTTCATCATGTGCTCATCTAGAGGATTCATAGAGTGTTGCTTGATTTTAAAAGGGTGGGATACGCATGTTAGCAATTAGCCGGGGATGGGAACGGTCCATATATCATTTGCGGATGCTGCTCGCAGCCGGCGCACTTGTCGCTTCGCCAGCGATGGCGCAGATTAACACCGTCGATCCCAATGATGTCATCGATTCAGACCTTGGCACGCCGCCGCCGGCCCCGGCCACCGCCCCAGCGGCGGATGTTGCTCCGACTGTTCAGGATGGTGTTCCGACAGAGGCCCCTGCAGCATTACCGGAAACGTCGTCCGCGTCGCCCGCCATCCCGACCGAAGCCACCTATCAGGAAGATGATTTGATCGGCGCTGCCGAAGGCGTTTTTGGCAAGGGTGCCCAAGGTCTTGGCAAATTGATTGAGGACATTCTGAAAAAGCAGGGTCGGCCAAATGGCTATATCGTTGGCCGCGAGGGTGGCGGCGCGTTTGTCGTTGGCCTTCGTTACGGTTCCGGCACGCTGAACCACAAAGTTGAGGGCCAAAAGCCCGTCTATTGGACTGGCCCGTCAATTGGCCCCGATGCTGGCGCAAATGCGGGTAGCACATTTGTGCTTGTATATAATCTGTACGACACCGAAGACATCTACAAACGCTATCCCGCCGGTGAAGGCGTCGCATATCTCGGCGGTGGTTTTAATGCGAGCTATCTGCGCCGCGGCGATGTCGTGCTCATTCCCATCAGGGTAGGCGCCGGACTGCGGTTGGGCGCCAATGTCGGATATATGCGCTTTTCCAAAAAGCAGCGTTGGCTGCCCTTTTAACGGGCGCGCATATCTTCCATACGCTTCAAGTACCGGGCGAGTACGTCAATTTCCAGATTGACCTGCCGCCCGGCGCTCAGCGTCCCTAACGTCGTCATCTGCGCCGTGTGCGGAATGATGTTCAGCATGAAATGCGCCGAACCATCGGCCTGATCGGCAATGTCATTGACGGTCAGCGACACGCCATCAACCGTTATCGATCCTTTCGCCGCTATATAGGGCGCAAGGCTGCCCGGTGCAGAGACGGTGACTTTCCAGCTATCGCCCACGGTTTCGCTGCCAACAATATGGCCGACGCCGTCGACATGGCCCGTGACAATGTGCCCGCCCAATTCATCGCCCACCTTCAGCGCGCGTTCGAGATTCAGCTGGGTCCCTGCTTCCCACATACCCGCTGGTGTGCGTGAAACGGTTTCGGCAGACGCATCGATTGCGAACCAGCCTTCGCCCTTGTCGACAACGGTCAAGCACACGCCCGAACAGGCGATAGATGCGCCGATGGCGACCGTGTCCATGTCATAGGCGCAGTCAATGACGAGGCGCAAATCGCCCCGCTGTTCGGATGAACGAATATTGCCAACGTCCGTGATGATACCTGTGAACATATATATATTGCCTCTTTAATTGGCGCGTTCGTAGACTTCGAGACGGTCTTTGCCAAGGCTGCGGGAATCGCACAGCTGCCAAAGTCCATGTGCGTCGGCCAGTTGCCCAAGCCCAATGTCGCCAAGGCATGCCTTGCCCGCGCCGATGAAAATGGGTGCGCGGTATAATAACAGCCGGTCAACCAACCCGGCTTTCAAAAACGCCGTGGCTGTTGCAGCGCCGCCTTCGACCATCACATTATTACAATCCAGCTTTGCGATGTCGGCTGGTGCACGAATGATTTCCCAACCGTCCGGGGCATCACCGCTGCCCAGCATGACCTTGCGCGGCGACCGGTTTTCGAGTCCTGTCAGCCGCACATTCAATTGCGGTGCATCTGTCTTTACGGTGCCCGATCCGACCAAAATGGCATCGGCCCGCGCGCGTTCAATGTGGCTATGCGCACGCGCGATATCTCCCGTAATCCACCGGCTGCTGCCATCCGCCATCGCGATTTGACCATCCAGCGATGTTGCGATTTTTAACGTTACAAATGGCCGCCGCAGCTGCATGCGGCACATAAATCCAGCAAGGCTTTTGCGCGCCTCGGACGCGATGACGCCAGTCTCTACGGCTATGCCCGCGGCCATGAGCGCTTTGATTCCTTCACCCGCAGTCCGGGGATCAGGGTCCTCCAGCGCAACGACAACGCGTGCTGGCCGGACGTCTATCAGCAATTCGGCGCACGCCGGCCCACGATCGGATTGATGTGCGCATGGTTCAAGCGTGACGTAAATAACGCTGCCTTGCGCTGCAGAACCGGCCTGCGCCAGCGCCATAGCTTCTGCGTGGGGACGCCCACCCTTTTGGGTCCAGCCGCGTCCAACGACGACGCCTTCCTTGACGATGATACAGCCAACCCACGGGTTCAGCCCCGTCTGGCCAACGCCACGTTCAGCCAGCGCCAAAGCTGCGGCCATAAAGCGGTGATCAGGAGTGGCTATGGTTTTGCTCCCGCAGCAGCGTCTTCGGCTTGTGCATCTTTTTGCGCACGCTCAAGCTGGGCCTCACGCTCAATCTTCTCCACGTCCATCCCGACCGCACGACCGAAGGCTTTATAGGCTTCTTTCTCGCGGGCGCGCATTTCGTCTTTTTGCTTCTGATATTCAGCGATCGCCGCTTTCGATTCCTCAATCGTCCGCGTCGCGGGCCAGCTTTCGAAATAGGTTACGGTGGGTGGTGGCGGCTTCGCCTTTTCAAGCGTATCGATGTAAAATGTGTAGATGATAATCGCCGTCGGCACACAGGCAGCCAGAAACAGCCACGGGCTATGCGTGCCCGTTGTGCGGAAAAAGCTGATCAGATCTGTGCCCGCAGTGCGCAGCGAGACATCTTTAAAAAACGACATGGCTATCCAATAAGACCGATATCGCGCGATTTCCAGTGCCCGATGTAAAGAGGCCGGGCTTATCGGCCACTTCGGAACGCATTTGTAATGGGGTAGCGGCGATCCCGCCCGAAGTTTCGTGTGCCAAGCTTTACCCCCGGAGGGGCCTGCCGCCGTTTATACTCCGCCAGATAGAGCAGCCGTTCAATCCGCACGACTGTGTCGCGATCAAAGCCCTGGGCGACGACCTCATCAACCGAGCGCTCTTCCTCCACCAACCCATGCAACATTTTATCAAGGACGGGATAATCCGGAAGCGAATCGCTGTCTTTCTGGTCCGGCCGCAATTCCGCGCTGGGGGGCTTGGTAATGATATTTTCTGGTATCACCGGGCCATCCCGGCCGAGACCAATGCGCGGCTTGTGCGCATTGCGCCATTCGGAAATGGCAAACACCGTCATTTTATAGGCGTCTTTTATTGGGTTATAGCCACCGGCCATATCACCATAAATCGTCGCATAGCCGACGCTCATTTCGCTTTTGTTGCCCGTCGTCAAAAGCATATGTCCAAATTTGTTAGACAGGGCCATTAAGGTGACGCCGCGAATACGCGACTGAATATTTTCTTCGGTAATGTCGACATCGCGGTCGGCAAAGCTGCCCGAGAGCATATCGTCAAAAGCGCCAACGGCCGGCGAAATGGGAATCGTATCGATCCGGCACCCAATCATTTCTGCGCATTGCGCAGCATCGTCCAGACTGGATTGGCTGGTATAGCGGCTGGGCAACATGACACACCAGACGCGATCGGGCCCAAGCGCATCAGCGGCAATAGCGGCGCAAATGGCACTATCAATGCCGCCCGACATGCCCAACACAACGCCGGGAAAGCCATTGCTGTTCACATAATCGCGCAGGCCCGTGACCATGGCGCTGTAGATATCCGCGGGATGGTCTTCCCAAAGCGCCTTTGGCCCATCGGCACATTGCCAGCCATCGTCACCGCGCGTCCAATGCGTCATGCGCAAATGCTCTTCCCAGTCGGGCAAACGATGTGCCGCCACGCCATCCGCGTTCAGGACAAAGGAGCTGCCGTCGAACACCAGCTCGTCCTGCCCACCGACCCGATTTAGAAACATCAGCGGCAATCCGGTTTCGCGCACACGTGCCGCAAAAACCTCTTCCAAACGCCGGTCATCCTTGTCGATTTCATACGGGCTGCCGTTGGTCGAAATCAGCAACTCAGCGCCGCGTTCCTTCAAATGGAGGCTGACCGGGGCGAGCCATCCATCTTCGCAAATCGGAACGCCAATGCGCACGCCCTTAAACAGCATGGGTTCCGGCAATGGACCAGATGCAAAGATCCGCTTTTCATCAAAGGTTCCGTAATTGGGCAGCTCATGCTTGTAACGCACCGCAGCAATCTGACCGCCATCGAGCAATGCGATTCCGTTGTACAGTGCGCCATCGTCGAGGAATATCGAACCCACGAGCATCGCGGGCCCGCCATCGGCGGTCGCCTCCGCAAGCTCCGCAAGCTCCACCGCAGCGCGTGCTGCAAAGGCTGGCTTCAGCACCAGATCCTCGGCCGGATACCCAATCAACTGCTGTTCGGGAAACACGATCAGGTCGGCATCTGTCGCTTTTGCGCGCCATTCAAGCATCTTGCCGGCGTTACCTGCCAGGTCACCCACGCGCTGGTTAAGCTGCGCCATTGCAATATTGAGCCGATTTGTCATTTCACCACCCTATTGTCCACAATGTAGCGGGGCAAGCCGATTGTCAGGCCAGTCGCGCGCCGCTAAGGCGTTTGGCGAAACTTTGGCGCGCGATTCAAAGCTCAGGGGTCCGAGGACACGCACATGAAATTGATGACAGGTAACAGCAACCTTCCTTTGGCGAAGGGCATTGCAGATTATATGAACTTGCCGCTGACCGACGCCAGCGTGCGCCGTTTCGCCGACAATGAGATTTTCGTCGAAATCCACGAAAATGTGCGCGGTGAGGATATGTTTGCTATCCAGTCCACCAGCCACCCAGCCAATGACAATTTGATGGAATTGCTGATCATGATTGATGCGTTGCGCCGTGCATCGGCAAAGCGCATCACCGCGGTTCTTCCTTATTTCGGCTATGCGCGGCAGGATCGGAAACCGGGGCCACGCACGCCCATTTCGGCGAAGCTTGTCGCGAATCTGATTACCCAGGCTGGCGCTGACCGCGTGTTGACCGTGGATTTGCATGCCGGCCAGATTCAGGGCTTTTTCGATATTCCAACCGACAATCTTTACGGCGCGCCTGTTATGAGCGCGGATATTCTGGAGCGCCATGGCGATAAGAATATCACCGTCGTATCGCCGGATGTTGGCGGCGTTGTCCGTGCGCGCGCGCTGGCAAAGCGTCTTGATGATGCGCCACTGGCTATCGTCGACAAGCGCCGCGAAAAAGCCGGTGTTTCAGAGGTCATGAACATCATCGGCGACGTGAAAGACCGATTCTGCATATTGATTGATGACATCGCGGACAGCGCTGGCACGCTGTGCAACGCGGCCGACGCGTTAAAAGCCGCCGGCGCGTCAGACGTCGTCGCCTATATTACGCATGGCGTATTGTCCGGCGAAGCTGTGAACCGGGTCAACGCATCCGCATTGCGCAAGCTGGTCATCACCGACTCCATCTTGGCGTCCGACATTGCCAATGCCAGCCCCAAAATACGCCAGCTGCCCATCGCGCCATTGTTGGGCGAAGCGATTAAGCGCATTGCGGATGAAAGTTCTGTCAGTTCTTTGTTCGATTGATGACACCGGCGGATATCCTTCTGGCCAACCGTTTGGCCGAGGCAGCGGGCCAAGCCATTCGGCCCTTTTTCCGGTCAGCCCATAGCCATGAGGCAAAGGCCGATGCCTCCCCAGTGACAGAAGCCGACCGCGCCGCCGAAAGCGCCATCCGCCGCATTTTGGATGCGGAGTGCCCCCGCGACACGATCATCGGGGAGGAATATGGCGAAAAAACCGGCAGCTCGGGCCGCAGCTGGATTATCGATCCGATCGACGGAACTGTAAGTTTCATGGCCGGGCGCCCGATATTCGGAACATTGATTGCGCTGCTCGAAGACGGCTGGCCTGTCCTTGGTGTCATTGACCAATGCATTAGTGGCGAGCGCTGGGTCGGCGCTGCGGGGTATCCGACGACGCTGAACGGAAATCCTGTCACGACACGAGCATGCACCGCGTTGAATCAGGCGATGCTGGCCACGACGGGGCCACAATATTTTACGCAGCATGACGGCGATCATTTTATGGAACTCGCCGCGCAAACCGCACATAAAAAAATGCTGTTTGGTGGCGATTGTTACAATTACGCCCTGCTCGCCAGCGGGCACATCGACATCGTCGTCGAAGCCGGATTGAAGCTGCATGATTTTGCGGCCTTAATCCCCATCGTAACGGGCGCGGGGGGGATGATGAGCGATTGGTCCGGGGAGCCACTACACGGCGCTTCCGACGGCCATATCATTGCGGTGGGCGACCCAGCCCGCCTTGATGACGTGCTCGAAGCATTGGCGTGCCAACACTAAAACGCAGCAGTCCCGTCCGTTTCATGTGATCCGCAGCGCCGCTTCCCAGCGCGCGATCATGGTCATTTGCTGCAAACGCTTCAGCGTTCGGGCCATATTACCGGCATTAAGCTTGCAATCGGGCGCGAATCCGGTTAGGCGCGCCCCTTCCGAATAAGCAGGCTGGCCAATAGGGCTGCCATGTCGGCTTGATACGGACTCAACAAAGGAGACCAAAATGCCCAAGCTCAAGACCAAGAGCGGTGTGAAGAAACGCTTCAAAATCACCGCAACAGGCAAGATCAAGCATGGCGTCGTTGGAAAACGGCACCGTTTGAGCAGCCATAATGCCAAGTATATCCGCCAAAACCGTGGCACCAGCGTGATCTCTGATCCCGATGCCAAGACAATCAAGAAATGGGCGCCATACGGTCTTTAAGACTGCGCGTACGTTTTAACGAAAAGGATATAGATTATGGCACGCGTCAAACGTGGTGTGACCACCAAAGCTAAACATAAAAGAATTTTAGAGCAGGCGAAGGGCTATTATGGCCGTCGCAAAAATACCATCCGCGTCGCACGTCAGGCCGTCGAAAAGGCAGGTCAGTACGCATATCGCGACCGTAAGGTAAACAAGCGGAACTTCCGCGCATTGTGGATCCAGCGTATCAACGCCGCAGTCCGCGCCGAAGGCATGACCTATGGCGTGTTCATGCATGGCCTGAAGCTTGCTAATGTCGAACTGGACCGCAAGGTTCTTGCCGACCTCGCGATGCACGAAGCCGCGATGTTTAGCACGATCATTGCGCAGTCGAAGGCAGCGCTCGCGAAAGCAGCATAAGCTCCTAAAACTTCGATATTGCGCAAAAGGGCGTGGGCGGCACTTGCCGTTCGCGCCCTTTTGCTTATTCAGGCGAACCATGATGACAGATATTGCGACACTCCAAACCGAACTGATGGCAGCGATTGATTCCGCGGATACGCTGGATACGCTCGAGGCTGTTCGGATATCCGCCCTTGGTAAGCAAGGCAGCGTTTCGGCGTTGCTCAAGACGATGGGCGCGATGTCGCCCGATGAACGTCAGACGCAAGGCCCGATCATCAACGGTCTGCGCGAAAGCGTTACCGCGGCACTGGCCGCGAAAAAAGCCGCCTTGGAAACAGCCGAGTTGAACCGGCGTCTCGCAAGCGAATATGTCGACATGACATTGCCTGCGCCCGAAGCACCGCGCGGCACAGTGCATCCGGTCAGCCAAGTCATGGACGAGCTTGCCGAAATCTTTGCGGACATGGGCTTCGCCGTGGCCGAAGGGCGTGAGATTGAAGACGATTGGCACAATTTCACCGCGCTCAACATTCCCGAAACACATCCTGCACGCGCAATGCATGATACATTCTATTTCCCCGACGAAATGGCGCGCGAGGGCAGCAAAATGCTGCTGCGCACGCACACATCACCGGTGCAAATCCGCACCATGACGTCACAGGAACCGCCAATCCGCATTATCGCACCTGGCCGCGTCTACCGCAGCGACAGCGATGCGACGCACACGCCGATGTTCCACCAGATCGAAGGCCTTGTCATCGACAAGGGCATTCACCTTGGTCATCTGAAATGGACGCTGGAGACATTTCTGAAAGCCTATTTCGAACGCGAAGATGTCGTCTTGCGTCTGCGTCCAAGCTATTTCCCGTTCACCGAACCATCGGTCGAAGTCGACGTCGGCTATTCGATGGTCAACGGCAAGCGGGTCATTGGCGGATCGGAAGGCTGGATGGAGGTTCTTGGCTCCGGCATGGTCCATCGCAAGGTTATCGAGGCCTGCGGGCTTGATCCCGATATATGGCAGGGCTTTGCCTTCGGTACCGGTGTCGACCGGCTTGCCATGCTGAAATATGGGATGGACGATCTGCGCGCCTTCTTCGACGGCGATAATCGCTGGCTGCAACATTACGGATTTGACGCGCTCGATGTTCCGACGCTGAGCGGAGGAGTAGGCGCATGAAATTCTCACTGTCATGGCTGAAAGAGCATCTCGATACCGACGCCGATATGCAGGCCGTTGCCGATTGTCTGAACCGTATCGGGCTTGAGGTTGAAGGCATCGAAAACCCGGCAGAAAAATTGTCCGCGTTCCGCATTGCAAAGGTGCTGAGTGCGGCGCCGCATCCGCATGCGGATAAATTGCAAGTGTTGTCCGTCGATGCAGGCGGCGAACCGCTTCAGGTTGTCTGTGGCGCACCCAATGCGCGGGCAGGCATGCTTGGCGTATTCGGTCCAGCCGGCGCAGTCGTTCCCGCAAATGGCATGGTGCTAAAGGTCGCCGCGATCAGGGGCGTCGAATCCAACGGCATGATGTGTTCGATTGCGGAGCTGGAATTGGGCGACGATCATGACGGCATCATCGAACTCGCAGCCGATGCGACGGTGGGGACAGTCTATGCCGATTGGGCTGGTTTGGACGACCCGGTCATTGATGTCAGCATCACCCCCAACCGTCAGGATTGCATGGGCGTTCGCGGCATCGCACGTGACCTTGCCGCAGCTGGCCTTGGGACATTGCGCCCGCTGAACGAAGTCTACCGCATCAATTTGGATGTGCCCAATGAAGGCAGCGGCCCCGCGCCGGTCGTACGCACAGACGACGCCGCAGGCTGCCCTGCGTTCTACGCTCAGGCTGTATCGGGCGTCCGCAATGGCGATGCCCCCGAATGGATGCGCAGCAAGCTGAAAGCCATTGGCCAGAAGCCGATTTCAGTGCTCGTCGACATCACCAACTTCATCTCCATCGATCTTGGCCGGCCGTTGCACGTTTACGACCGCGCAAAGCTGAATGGCGCGCTGGTGGCGCGCAAGGCGGTCGATGGTGAAGATATGGTCGCCCTCAACGGCAAGACCTATACGCTGGATTCCAGCATGACCGTCATTGCTGACGACAGCATGGTGCATGACATTGGCGGTATCATGGGTGGCGAGCATAGCGGCGTTTCGGAAACGACCACGGATGTCCTCATTGAGTGCGCCTATTTCGACCCTGAACATATTGCGCGCACCGGACAGAAGCTGGCTTTGACCAGCGATGCGCGGCAACGTTTTGAGCGCGGCGTTGACCCTGCGTTTCTGGAAGACGGATTGGCGATCGCGACCAAGCTCGTGCTCGATCATTGCGGCGGGACGCCAAGTGCGATCACCCGGTCGGGGGCTGCACCAGTTGCACCGCGCAACATTTCTTATGACACCCAATATTGCCAGCAACTTGGCGGCGTTGATGTTACGCCGGAGGAACAGCGCAATATATTGGAAAGACTGGGTTTTGCCGTAAGCGACGACTGGCGCGTTACCGTGCCGACATGGCGTCGTGACGTCGATGGCCCTGCAGATATTGTCGAAGAAGTTGTGCGTATCGTCGGCCTCGACAATGTCGTGTCCGTGCCATTGCCCCGTGCAGACGGCGTCGCCAAGCCAACCGCAACGCCTGTCCAGTCGCTGGAACGCAAAGTGCGCCGTGCGGCGGCGGCACGTGGCTTGAACGAAGCGATCAACTGGTCGTTCCTGCCGCAAAAGGCAGCGGACGCATTTGGCGGCGGCACATGGAGCCTCGCCAACCCGATCTCCGAAGACATGAAGGTCATGCGCCCTTCATTGTTGCCGGGTCTGCTCTCTGCCGCGCAGCGAAACATGGACCGCGGTGCATCATCGGTGCGTCTGTTCGAAATCGGACGGCGTTATTTTGCCGCAGCGGATGGCACAAGCGACGAGCGTCTGACGGCGGGAATTGTGCTGGCGGGCGACAAGTCTGTACGTAACTGGGCGACGGGCAAATCAGCAAAATTTGATGCTTTTGATGCCAAGGCTGAGGCCATCGCGTTGCTCAAGGCAGCGGGTGTCGCAACCGACGGCTTGCTGGTGATGGACGATGCCGGCGTGCATTATCATCCCGGACAATCGGCAACATTGCGCATGGGACCAAAGAATATTCTTGGCGCATTCGGCACACTGCATCCGGCAACGGCAAAGGCCTTTGACCTGGATGGCAGCGTTGTCGCCGCAGAAATATTTTTGGATGCGATACCGCTCAAAAAAGCCACTGGCTTTATGCGTCCGGCGTTTACGCCACCTGCATTGCAAGCCGTTACCCGCGACTTTGCGTTTCTGGTTTCGCAAGATACGCCAGCCAATGATCTGGTTCGGGCCATTAAGGGATGCGACAAAGACAACATTGTCGCCGCGCGTTTGTTTGACCGCTTTGCCGGGCAGGGCGTACCCGAGGGCCAAGTCAGCCTGGCGGTTGAAATTACGCTTCAACCCACCGACAAAAGCTATGGCGATGATGATCTGAAACTGATTTCAGATAAGGTCATTGCGGCCGCGGCCAAACTGGGCGCGGTGCTTCGCGGATAAAAAGAAAGGCCGGGCATGATGGCCCGGCCTTCTTTTTTCAACGCGCTTTCGCGCAAGCTTTTTAGAACTTCACGCCAGCGGTCACAAACACCCGACGCGGGTTGCCGAAGAGACCAATGCTCCAACAATCATCGGGCGGATCAAAGCCGCCGCCCTTGCTGAAGTTGCGACTATCGCCGCTGACCTTCTGACAAACGGGTTGAAGCGATAATCAATCATCCCTAAGCCGCGCGGTATGACGCTCAACCGCCGAACCTTTGCCATTATCTCCCACCCCGATGCGGGTAAAACAACGCTTACGGAAAAGCTTTTGCTTCAAGGTGGCGCCATTCACTTGGCCGGCGAAGTAAAGGCGCGCGGTCAGGCACGCCGTGCGCGTTCCGACTGGATGAAGATCGAACAGCAGCGCGGAATTTCGGTTACGTCATCGGTGATGACGTTTCAAAAAGACGGCATTGTCTTCAATCTGCTCGACACGCCGGGGCATGAAGATTTCTCCGAAGATACCTACCGGACGCTGACTGCGGTCGATTCTGCCATCATGGTCATCGACGCCGCAAAAGGTATTGAGCCGCAGACCCGCAAGCTTTTCGAAGTCTGTCGCCTGCGCAGCGTTCCGATCATCACCTTCGTCAACAAGGTGGATCGCGAAGGTCGCCCCGCATTTGAGACCATCGATGAAGTCGCAGATGCGCTGGCGCTGGATGTGTGCCCCATGAACTGGCCCGTGGGCATGGGCGGCGAGTTTGAAGGGCTTTATGACTTCAACAGCGGTCGCCTGAGCCAGCCATCGGGCGACAGCAAGGCGTTTGAAGGCAAAATCAGTGACCATGCCGGCCTGAATGCGACAAGCCTTGAAGATGTGCTCACGCCCGCGGGCGTCGCGCGGCTGCGCGAAGAGGCGGAGCTCGCGCAGGCTGGATATTCCGAGTTCGACCTGACCGCTTTCCAAAATGGTGACCTAACGCCTGTTTATTTCGGCTCCGCGCTGAAAGAATTCGGCGTGATCGAGCTTATTACCGCCATCGCCAAATATGCGCCGCCACCGCGCCCGCAACCCAGTTCAAAGGGCGACATTGATCCGTCCGAGAAAGAAGTCACCGGCTTCATTTTCAAGGTGCAGGCCAATATGGACCCGCAGCATCGTGACCGCATTGCGTTCATGCGATTATGCTCCGGCACCTTCAAACGGGGCATGAAGCTGACGCCTTCGGGGCTTGGCAAGCCGGTTGCGATTCATTCGCCGATCCTGTTTTTCGCGCAAGATCGCGAAATTGCCGACAGCGCGGAACCCGGTGATATCATCGGTATTCCAAACCACGGCACCTTGCGCGTCGGCGACACTTTGTCCGAACGCAATGACGTGCGCTTTACGGGCCTGCCCAACTTCGCACCGGAAATTTTGCGCCGCGTCGTCTTACGCGACCCCACGAAGACCAAGCAGCTGCGCAAGGCGCTGGATGACCTGAGCGAAGAGGGCGTCATTCAAGTCTTCTATCCAGAGATCGGTTCAAACTGGGTGATTGGCGTCGTCGGGCAACTTCAGCTCGACGTTCTGATTTCGCGGCTTGAGGCGGAATATAAAGTCGATGCGTTTCTGGAGCCCGCGCCTTATGACACCGCGCGCTGGCTCATCGGGTCGGACACGGCGCTTGCGCAATTCATCTCGTTCAATGGCGGAAACATGGCGAAAGACCGCGATGGCCATCCCGTATTTATGGCGCGTTCGTCATGGGATGTTGGTTATCAGCAGGAAAAGCATCCGGACCTGAAATTCAGCGCGACCAAAGAACGCTAACGCCAGACAGCAACGCCATAGGGTTCGATGTCCGAACCGCCGATGACAAACTCTGCGCCCGCGGGTGCAGGCGCGCGCGCGCTGACGCTATCCAGATTGAATGCAAACGTAAGTTCGCCCCGTCGGCGCAAGCGCAGCGTGGGCGGCAGCGGTGTAATCTGCACGTCCGCCTCCGCACATAAATCGACGAGCACGTTCGTCAGAAAGGCGTCGTCCGTCAGCGTCGCAAGATAGATGCTTCGGCCTGCCCGCACCGCTGCCGGCGCGCCGTCTTCATAAGTTGCGATGATGTCCGCGTCGCCAACTTCAATCGTCTCGCGCCAACGGCCGCTTTCATATTCCGCGCCTTTATACGCAACGATGCCCCCGCAATCCGCGCGCAGCGTTTCGACTGAAGCGACTTTCACCGGCACAAGCTCACGCAGGCGCCCGGGCGGCAGGCCTTCGCTCATCGAGAATTCATCGGTCTTCGCGCCCGCGCGTGGCCCGAAGAGCAATAGGCCATCGCTCGCGTGCAACGCATCGAACGCGGCATCGTCAACCACCGCCATGGTCGGCACGATGACCAGTCGATATCCAGCCAGCTGCGCGTCGCCTGCGGACACAAAGTCGACATCCACGCCCAGGCCACGCAATGCACGATAATATTGGAAGACGACCGCATCATAGCGATAGCCAGCACCCTGCCGTTCAATATCGTCGACCCAGCCGGACATCGGATCAATGACGATGGCGACGGGGGACTTCGCCGCGACAACGGACAAATCGCCAAGCAACTGCATGTCCGATGCGGCCTGTTCCACTTCCGCCCACGCCGCGGCGGGCATGTCATCGGGCCGTCTGAGCCCGGCATGCATTTGTTCTTGCGCAAAGGGTACTTGTCGCCAGCGGAAATAGGCCACGCAGGCCGCGCCATGGGCAAATGCCTGAAGCGTCCAGTGGCGGACCATGCCCCGCGCAGGGCGCGGATTATGCGGCGCCCAGTTTACGGGCCCGGGCTGCTGCTCCATCACCCACCATGCACCTTTGGATAGCCCGCGCACCGAATCAAAATTGAGCGCCGCCAAATCAGGATGCCCCGTGCGCATGAATGGTTTCCATTCATCAGCCGATGCTTTGGCCATGAGCTGATCGGAAAAACCGAGCGGATAATTGTCATAGCTGACAAAATCGAGATCGCGGGTCAGCGCGGCATTATCGACACCCGTTGTTGCTGGCGGAATGATATTATGCGTCACCCACTGGTGCGGCGCGGCGTGGCGGCGAATGGCCGATATCATGACGTCATGAAAGCGCACGACCTGTTCCGACGCAAAGCGCCGATAGGCCAAGCGATGCGCGGGGTTCGTTTCGCACACCGTGAAAAAGGGCAGGTCGATCTGGTCAAAATGGTCATATTCCATTGACCAAAACACATTGCCCCACGCCGCATTCAGCGCCGCAATCGTGCCATAACGTTGCGCACAATAGGCCCGGAATTTTTCTAGCGCCGCTGGCGATGCGCTCATGGTCGTATCGTGGCAGCACAATTCATTGTCGGTCTGCCATCCTGCCACATGCGGATGACTGCCATAACGCGCAGCCATGGCGGCAGTGATACGTTCCGCGTGGACAAGATATGTTTCGCTCGAAAAGTCATAATGGCGGCGCGATCCGAAACCACGGACTTGGCGGGTGTGAATATCGACAGGCAAAATGTCGGGATATTTTTCGCACAGCCATTTGGGCGGCGTTGCAGTCGGGGTTCCAAGCACGACTTTCAGTCCCGCCCCGCCGAGCACGTCTATCGCGCGGTCCATCCACGCCCAATCGAATATGCCTTCCGCTTTTTCGATACGGCCCCACGCAAATTCGCCAATCCGGACAAAGCGCAGCCCAAGATCATACATTCTTTGCGCGTCGCGGGGCCAATGATCCTCGGACCAATGCTCGGGATAATAACAGACACCTAACATGCCCGTTTGTTTAACGCCCAACCCACGGCTGGCAAGCCTATGCACATGTTAGGCTTCGCGCGCCGAAAGAAAACGGCCATAATTCATATATTCTGCCATTTTATCGCCACGACTAATGCCTATGTACGATCAAACAGGTCCGACAGGCAGATTGATACGCGCATGAGTGAAATGTTACTGACCCCGCACACGCACACAGACGGCGCCATTTTGGGCGGTGATCTCGTCGACCGCGCAGCGCGCCTCAAACAGGTTCCTGATGACAAAGCGATGTTGCGTGCGGTTGCCGAACTCACGCGTGATCTTGCTGCGCCGAACCCGCGCATTTTCTGGTCGGACTTCCTTTTGTCGGCGCTGGTTGGCTATGCCGGGCTCGCGGTGGCCATCATGTCCGGAACCCTGTGGGTTCAGTGCGTTGCGGCTTTGGTCTCGATCCTTGGTCTATATCGCGCCGGCGGCTTCATTCACGAAGTGACGCATGTGAAGCATTCCGCGCTTCCCGGTTTCCGCTTTGGCTTTAACGCCGTTATTGGCGTGCCCCTGCTCGTGCCGTCATATATGTATGAAGGCATCCACAACCTGCACCACGCGCGCACGCGTTATGGCACCGATCAGGATCCTGAATATCTGCCCTTGGCACTGATGAAGCCCTGGACGCTGCCATTGTTCATATTCGCCTCGCTGCTCGCGCCCTTTGCTTTGCTGTTCCGCAACGCCGTGCTTGCACCGCTTTCGCTGTTCATCCCGGCTTTGCGCCAGATCGTGGTCGAACGTTACTCGGGCCTTGCGATCAACCCAGCATTCCGGCGCAGACCCGCGGAGGGGGACGCACATCGCAACTGGATCGTGCAGGAAACTGCAGCAAGCATCTGGTCGATTGCGCTGCTTACCGGCGTATTTACAGGCTTCATCCAGCTTCAGTCTTTCCTCATCTTCCTTGCCATCGTCGCAAGCGTTGCCGTGCTCAACCAAGTCCGCACGCTTGTCGCGCATTTATGGGAAAATGATGGTGAGCCATTGAGTGTGACCGCCCAGTTCCTCGACAGCGTCAACGTCCCGCCCCCCGGCCTGCTGGCAGAGATCTGGGCACCTGTGGGCCTGCGTTACCACGCGTTGCATCACTTGCTGCCCAGCGTGCCGTATCATGCACTTGGGACAGCGCACAAACGCCTGACCGCACAATTGGCACCCGATTCGGCTTACCACCGTGCCAATTATGACGGGCTTGCCGGATTGGTATATCGTCTTGCGCGCAGCACGCTCGTGCGCGGCGCCTGAGCCATATTGAAGATATTTGACTGTACCTCAATTAGCCATTCGTTCTGATAAAATGGCCATGCTTTGATGGCTCCAACATCAACCCGTTAAATGATGCGGGCGAACCCTGCCGCACCACTCGCTGGGGGTGAAATTGCCTTAGGCTTGTTCAATTGCAGGGCGGAATTCAACATTTGCCCCACATCGCCTTCGTCCCCAAGGATGGCTTCCATGCTGCGGACGCATAAGCAGACTTTATCATCCGCTAAATCATACCAGATTTGCTTGGACGCACGGCGCGTTTTGACGAGGTCGTTGCGGCGCAGTTCCGCAAGTTGCTGGCTAAGTGCAGGTTGGCCTATGCCCGTTGCGGCATCGATTTCGCTCACCGTGCGTTCGCCGCGCAAAAGGCAAGACAAGATCATGAGCCGCTGCGGCTGCGCATAGACTTTTAGCTTGTCCGCCGCTTTTACGGCGCGGTCGCGACTTTCAAAAAGCGACATCATTTCGTGTCGGCCAAATGGCAAAACCAATCATCGTCACCACTGATTTCAGCGCTGTTTATAGTTGGAAATGCAAGCAATCCGTCTCCTGGCTGCCATCCCTCTGGCGCAAGGCCAGTGCCGCCCTGAGTAGCTTGCAATGCCCGAAGCAGGCGCAGCATTTCACTGACCGAGCGCCCCACATTATGCGGATAAGTGGTAATGGCACGAATGATGCCGTCGGGGTCGATGAAATAGGTTGAGCGAACCGCGGCGCTATCAACCGCGGCATCATCGATCATGCCATAGGCGCGACCGATCACCATGGAGGTGTCTTCAATGATCGGGAAAGGAACGCTTACCCCAAATTTATGTTTAATCGCTGCTACCCACGCAATGTGCGAATAGACGCTGTCCACGGAAAGCCCGAGCAATGCACAACCAGCCGCTTCAAATTCGGTGGCCGACTTGGCAAGTGCAACAAATTCCGTCGTGCACACGGGCGTAAAGTCCGCAGGGTGCGAAAACAAGATGAGCCATTGCCCCCGATAGTCCGATAGGCTCCGTTCCCCGAGCGTTGTCCGCGCCCGAAAGTCCGGCGCTGTTTCGCCGATCCTAATGGGCTGTGCTGCAACTGCTTTCGTGTCGTTCATTTCTTCATCCTGTTCATCGGTCGACGCTGCCACGAGACTTGTATTGACGCAACACGGATAATCGATTACACAATTTATGTAAATATGAATTTATAGGAGTTTTCCATGCCCGACTCAGCGTTAGAAAATGCCATTGCGCAGGTGAGCGATGCCCAAAAGGGTGTTCCGATAATTCGTGCCTTTTTCGACAAACCGACTTTCACCGTCAGCTATGTGGTCCACGATCCCGAGACCAAACAGGCTGCGATCATTGATAGTGTGCTTGATTTTGATCCTGCTTCTGGCCGGACCTCGTTCGCGTCGGCGGATGCCATTATCGCATATGTTGCACAGCAGGGCTTGGCCGTTGATTGGCTGCTCGAAACCCATGCGCATGCCGATCACCTTTCGGCGGCACCTTATTTGCAGCAAAAGCTTGGCGGCAAAATCGCCATCGGCGAACATATCGTCACTGTCCAGAATGTGTTCGGAAAGCTGTTTAACGCTGGCACTGATTTTCAGCGTGATGGGTCGGACTTTGACCGGCTGTTTGCCGATGGCGACCACTTCCAAATTGGGAAGCTGGACGTAACCGTCCTCCATGTCCCTGGTCATACGCCTGCGGACATTGCCTATGTCATTGGTGATGCCGTGTTCACGGGCGACACAATGTTCATGCCCGATTACGGCACGGCACGCGCGGATTTTCCCGGCGGGAACGCGCGGCAATTGTTCCAGTCGTTGCGGCGGATTTTGTCGCTGCCTGCCACGACGCGGCTCTTTATGTGCCACGACTATCTGCCTGCTGGTCGCACGGAATATGCATGGGAAACGACGGTGGAGGCCGAGCGTGCGGGCAATATCCATGCCCATGACGGCATAACCGAGGATGAATTTGTCGCGATGCGTGAGGCGCGCGATGCGACGCTGGATATGCCGCGCCTGATTTTGCCGTCGGTGCAAGTGAATATGCGCGCAGGCCATATGCCCGCCGCGGACGACAATGGCATAACCTACCTCAAAATCCCGGTAAACGCCGTATGATGGCGCCCTTTCCCAACGCCATGCCTGTTGAGGGCTTTATGGGCGGCTTGCTGATTGGGCTTGCGGCCGCAATCATGCTGCTCGGCCTTGGCCGGATCGCCGGCGTAAGCGGAATGGCGGCACGGGCAACGGGCATCGCGGATAGCGGAGCGCCACGAAATGTCGCAATCGCATTTGTCGTCGGCCTTCCGCTTGGTGCGCTTCTGATCGCGCAGACCGTTGGTGCGGTGAACGTCAACTTTCCAGCATCCATCTGGCCGCTGATCATCGGCGGCTTACTCGTTGGTTATGGCACACGGCTCGGCTCGGGCTGCACCAGTGGCCATGGCGTATGCGGGCTGTCGCGTCTTTCGCCGCGGTCGATGGTGGCAACAGGCATGTTCATGGCAAGCGGGTTTGTGACTGTAGGGATTCTGCGCGCAGGAGGTTGGCTATGACCCGGGCGCTTATCGCATTAGTCTCTGGAACGCTGTTCGGGGCCGGCCTTGCCTATTCGGGCATGTCGGACCCTGCGCGCGTTCAGGCGTTTCTGGATCTGCTTGGCCAATGGGATCCAACGCTCGCTTTCGTCATGGGCGGCGCCATGCTGCCAATGGCCGTGGCTTGGGTGATTAGATCGCGGCTGTCGGCGCCGCTTGCGGCACCAGCATTTGATTTGCCTGGCACAAGCACGCTGGATCGCCCGCTCGCTTTTGGCGCCATATTGTTTGGAATGGGTTGGGGCGTTGCCGGCCTTTGCCCCGGACCTGCGCTTGCTGACTTGGCGATTGCGCCGGGCGATGTTGCGCCATTTGTCATTGCGATGTTTGTCGGCATGGCCGCGCAACGCTTCGTACCTTTTTCATCCCAAAAACCAAAACAAGCGGGGCTTAAATGACGTTCAAATCCATCACGCCAGGCTTTTCTGTCTCAGGGCAATTGACGACAGAAGATCTGCATCACGCCGCCGCGCAGGGCTTCAAATCGGTTATCTGCAACCGGCCCGATGGCGAAGAGGCGGGGCAACCATCCGCCGCCGCTATCCAGAAAGAAGCAGAAGCGCTTGGCCTCTCATTTACGTATGTTCCGGCCGTTTCAGGCGCGGTTACAGGCGATGATGCGGCCAAGATGAAAGCGGCTCTGGCCCAAATGCCGTCCCCCATTCTTGCTTATTGCCGCTCCGGCGCGCGTTCAACCAAGCTTTGGGAAATGGCGACAAAAGATCAGGATACAGCGCCATCCTCCGCCAAAATCTATGATGTGGTTATCGTGGGCGGCGGCAGTGCCGGAATCGCCACAGCCTCCAGCCTCCTCAAACGCAATCAGAAGCTATCGGTCGCCGTAATCGAACCGTCAGAAGACCATTATTATCAGCCCGGCTGGACTATGGTTGGGGCTGGCGTTTTCTCGGCTGAATTCACCAAGTGCACCGAAAAATCGGTCATGCCCAAAGCGGTTGACTGGATCAAGAAAGCAGCCTCTGGATTTGTGCCTGAGGACAACAAAGTGCTGCTCGCCGATGGCAGTTCGGTTGCCTATCGCGTGCTGGTGGCTTGCCCCGGGATCAAGCTGGATTGGGATGCCATTTACGGCTTGACCGAAACGCTCGGTCAAAATGGTGTAACGTCCAACTATCGTTACGACCTCGCCCCTTATACCAACCGCCTTGTGAAGGATTTAAAGCAAGGCCGCGCGCTGTTCACGCAGCCGCCCATGCCGATCAAATGTGCAGGCGCGCCGCAAAAATCAATGTATCTGTCGTGCAGCGCGTGGGAACGTGCCGGGGTGTTAAACGACATTGATGTGCAATTCCATAACAGCGGCGCAGTGCTGTTCGGGGTTGCGGCCTATGTCCCCGCATTGATGGAATATATTGAACGTTATAACGCGCATCTAAATTTCGAATCGAAGCTGGTTGCGATTGATGGCCCTGCCAAAATTGCGACATTTGAACAGAAGCGCGGGGACATCGTCAAGCGGGTCGAAGAAAAGTTCGACATGATCCATGTCGTCCCGCCGCAAGTCGCGCCAGATTTTGTGCGCAACAGTCCGCTGGCTGCCGCGAGTGGTTTTATCGAGGTCAATGAAGCAACGTTGCAGCATGTGCGGTATGCGAATGTCTTCGCCTTGGGCGATGCCTGCTCAGCATCAAACGCCAAGACCATGGCGGCAGCGCGCAAGCAAGCGCCTGTGGTCGCGGTGAACGTATTGGCTGCTCTTGAGGGCAAACCGCCGGTCGCCGATTATGACGGCTATGGCAGTTGCCCGTTGACGGTTGAGCACGGCAAGATTGTGCTCGCCGAATTTGGTTATGGCGGAAAATTGCTGCCGAGCTTCCCGAATTGGTTGATTGACGGCACGCGCCCATCGCGCCTGTCATGGCTGTTAAAGGACACCATCCTTCCCCCAATTTACTGGCACGGTATGCTCAAAGGGCATGAGTGGATGGTCAAGCCCCACAAGATCGGCGCGGCATAACGGCTATGAAATTGGCGCGCTATTTGCCGATATTGGAATGGGGACGCGGCTATGGCGGCGTGACGTTGACCAATGATTTGGTCGCTGCCGCAATCGTCACGATCATGCTCATCCCGCAAAGCCTGGCTTATGCCATGTTGGCGGGCTTGCCACCGGAAATCGGGCTATACGCGTCTATTCTTCCCATCATTGCTTATGCCCTGTTCGGGACGAGCCGCGCACTCGCCGTCGGCCCCGTAGCGGTGATTTCGCTGATGACTTTGACAGCGGCGAGCGCCGTTGCCGCACCGGGCAGCGCCGAATTTATCGCCGCTACCCTTGTCCTCGCGTTACTGTCCGGGCTGATCCTGATTGTCATGGGTGTGTTGCGTCTGGGTTTTCTCGCCAACCTGTTATCGCATCCTGTTGTGTCAGGATTTATTACCGCAAGCGGTATCATTATTGCCACCAGCCAACTCAAGTCGCTGTTGGGCATTAAGGCGTCGGGTGAGGCAATGCCCGAGCTGATCACGACGTTGATCGAAAATGCCAAGGATACCAATCCTTACACCCTTGCGATTGGCGTGATTGCGACCGGATTTCTATTCTGGGTACGCAAAGGTTTAAAACCCATGCTCGTCGGTTTCGGGCTGGCGGCGCGGCCCGCTGATCTTGTTGCCAAAGCCGGACCCATCGTGGCGGTCGCGTTGTCGATTTTGGCGGTCATTACCTTCGATCTCGAAGCCAAAGGCGTGAAGGTGGTGGGCGACATCCCGCAAAGCTTGCCGCCCTTTACCGTTCCCTTGTTTGATGCCGGTTTATGGCAGCGACTGGCTGTTCCTGCTTTATTACTCAGCATCATTGGGTTTGTGGAATCGGTCTCGGTCGCGCAAACGCTTGCAGCGAAAAAGCGGCAACGCATTGTTCCGGATCAGGAGCTCATTGGTCTGGGCGCAGCCAATGTCGCCGCCGCTTTTTCGGGCGGCTATCCCGTGACGGGCGGCTTTGCCCGCTCGGTCGTCAACTTTGATGCGGGCGCAGAGACCCCGGCCGCAGGTGCATTTACCGCAATTGGCATATTGCTCGCGGCCTTGTTCCTGACGCCATTGCTCGCCTCTCTCCCCATCGCGACATTGGCAGGTACAATCATCGTTGCGGTCTTGAGCCTCGTCGATTTTAAAACGCCGCGTGCGATCTGGCATTATTCCAAAGCCGATTTTGCCGCGATGGCGGCGACGATAGCTGTGACGCTCCTGATTGGCGTTGAACCCGGTGTGATGGCCGGCGTCGGCCTAAGCCTCGCACTGTTCCTCTGGCGCGCCTCACGGCCACATGCCGCCATTGTGGGACGAGTTCCCGAGACGGAGCATTTCCGAAATGTGAAACGCCACAAGGTGTTCACTGATCCGCGCATCCTGACCATCCGCATTGATGAAAGCCTGACCTATCTCAACGCGCGCTGGTTGGAAGAATTCGTGCTGGAGGAGATTGCCGCACATCCCAAGCTCAAGCATCTCATCCTGATGGCCTCGGCGGTCAACGCGATTGATGCTTCTGCTCTTGAGAGCATCGAGGCCATCAACCACCGCATGGCCGATGCTGGCGTGTGCCTACACCTGTCCGAAGTCAAAGGCCCGGTGATGGACGCGCTCGAACGCGGGCATTTCCTGCACGAACTTACCGGACGGGTGTGGCTTTCACAAAATGAAGCTTTTGAAGCCGTGCTGGAAATCGCCAATCGCGAAGAAGAAACGCAAACGCCAGCCGATCTGTGGATGGCAAGGGGACTGATATGATGATTGAGCAGGAATGGGCAATAATTCTGGCCCGCGCACAATTTGCTTTTACCGTAAGCTTCCACTTTCTGTTCCCGGCGTTTTCGATTGGGCTGGCGAGCTTTCTCGCGGTTCTTGAGGGGCTGTGGCTCAAAACCGGTAAGGGCGTGTACGCCAATCTCTATCGTTACTGGCTCAAGATATTCGCCGTCGTTTTTGCGATGGGCGTCGTGTCGGGCATCGTCATGTCCTACCAATTCGGCACCAACTGGTCGGTATTTTCGGACAAGGCCGGACCCGTCATTGGGCCGTTAATGGCCTATGAAGTGCTGACGGCATTCTTTTTGGAGGCTGGCTTTCTGGGCGTCATGCTTTTCGGTATCAACAAGGTTGGGCGCAAGCTCCACTTTGTTGCGACACTGGCCGTCGCCATCGGCACCTTCATTTCCGCATTCTGGATACTGTCCGTGAACAGCTGGATGCAAACGCCGGTGGGATATGAGATCGCGGCCAATGGTCAGTTGATGCCCGGTGATAGCTGGTGGATGATCATCTTCAACCCAAGCTTCCCCTACCGCCTCGTCCACACTTTGCTGGCGGCTTATCTGACCACGGCCTTTGCAGTGGGGGCGGTTGGTGCCTGGCATTTGTTGAAAGACAAAAGCAATCCGGGGGCGCGCAAAATGTTCTCGATGGCGATGTGGATGGCGGCAATTGTCGCACCGCTTCAGGTTGTCGCGGGTGACTTTCACGGCATCAATACGCTCGAGCATCAACCCGCGAAGGTCATGGCGATGGAGGGGCATTATCAAAGCCATCCCAACGGCGCGCCATTGATATTGTTTGGCATTCCCAACAGCAAAGAGCGGACGGTCGATTACGCCATCGAAATTCCCAAAGCATCTTCGTTGATCCTGAAGCATGATCTGAATGCACCGCTCGCGGGGCTTGATACCATCCCCGATGCAGACGAGCCGCCGGTTGGCATTGTCTTTTGGGCATTCCGGATCATGGTCGGCCTCGGCATGGCGATGGTGGCCATCGGCATGTGGAGCCTGCTCGCGCGGGCAAGAAAGCGGCTATATGAATGGTCGTGGCTCCATAAGGCCGCATTAGTGATGGGCCCGTCTGGCTTCATTGCGGTGCTGGCCGGCTGGGTGGTGACCGAAGTTGGGCGGCAACCCTTCACGATTTATGGCGTGCTGCGCACCGTTGATAGTGCGTCGCCATTGGATGCACCCGCGGTTGCTTTCTCGCTTCTCGCCTTTGTCGTCGTATATTTCACAGTGTTCGGCATGGGCATTTGGTATTTGCTGCGCTTGATGAAGAAAGCACCGGAGGCACATGAAAGCGCGCTCGATGGTGCCCCAATCCGAAGCGCAGGCATCACACCTGCACCCGCGGTATTGGAAGGAGCATCGGCATGATCGATCTGACAGTCATTTGGGCCAGCATCATTGGCTTTGCCATCATTGCTTATGTCGTCATGGACGGCTTTGACCTTGGCATCGGCATATTGTTTCCCTTTTTCAAAGTGGGCAAGGACCGCGATACCGCGATGAACAGCATCGCGCCTGTCTGGGACGGAAACGAAACATGGCTGGTGATGGGGGTCGGCGGTTTGCTTGCGGCCTTCCCGCTGGCGTACGCCATCATTTTACCTGCGCTCTATGCACCGATGATTGCGATGCTGCTCGGCCTTGTGTTCCGCGGCGTTGCGTTCGAATTTCGCTGGCGTGACCCCGCACATCGCGAACTGTGGGATCGCGCATTCACGCTGGGCTCGTTCATTGCCACCTTCGCGCAAGGGATAGCGCTTGGCGCGCTGCTCCAAGGCATTACCGTTGAAGGCCGCTCCTATGCAGGCGGATGGTGGGAATGGCTGTCGCCATTTAGCATTTTGACCGGCTTTGGGCTGGTGGTTGGCTATGCGCTTTTGGGCGCGTGCTGGCTGAACTGGAAGACCGAAGGCGCATTGCAGCGTCAATCGGTCACGTATGCCGGACGGCTGGGCATAAGCTTGCTTTTGATGATCGGCCTCATCAGCCTCGCCACGCTGACGCTTGAGGCGCAATATTATCTGCGCTGGTTGAGCTATCCGGGTGTACTGGCAACGGCGATAGTGCCGATTGCCACCATCGCCGTGACATTCCTTTTCTACCGCAGCCTGCGCCAGACCAAGGACGCGCAGCCGTTCTTTTGGGCACTCGCATTGTTTGGCTTATGCTTGATTGGCCTTGGCATTTCGATCTGGCCAAACGTCATTCCGGCGCGGGTCACCATCTGGGAAGCAGCAGCGCCACATCGCAGCCAAGTCTTCATGTTGATCGGCGCATCCATCATGGTCCCGATCATTGTTGCTTATACCGCATGGTCCTATTGGGTGTTTCGCGGCAAAGTCGGCCACGACGGATATCATTGATGCCGCGCGCCAAACAATTGGGCTGGTTCTTCGGCATCTGGGCGCTGAGCGTTGCAGCGCTGGCGATCGTCGGAAGTGCTATCCGCTGGATATTGCTCTAAAAGGTTGCATAAGGAGTGGCGCAAAAATGACCGAGATGAACAACGGCCCGGAAACATTGAAGGGCGAAGATTGGGCAGGCGAAATGGGTGCCAAATGGCTCGCCAATCTCGCATGTTTTGAAGGCATGATCGCGCCCATTGGCGAAGCGCTTCTTCGGCAAGCCGATTTTAAACCCGGCGAACGCGTGCTTGATATCGGCTGCGGTGGCGGCGGGACGACAATTGCCATCGCCAAGGCCGTCGCGCCTTCCGGCGAAGTTGTTGGCATCGACATTTCACCCGACTTGACGACCGCGTCTCTGCGGCGTGCCAAAGACGCTGGAGTCACCAACATTGGGTTCATCTGCGCTGATGGAGCCACGGTCCAGTTGGAAGATGCCCCATTTGACAGGCTCTTTTCGCGCTTTGGCAGTATGTTTTTTCCCGAACCGCATAAGGCCTTTGCAAATTTGCACTCTCTGCTGCGTCCCGGTGCGCGGATTGATCTGGCGGTCTGGGGTCCACCACGCGACAATTTGGGTTTCATGCAATAACTGCCCCAGTCGCACTGGCGCTTATGCGGCGCTTCAACAACTTGATGCCCGCCTGCCGCATGTCACCGGCGACCTATGGGCGAAGACTGACTCGCGGCATTTGCGCTGCTCTTTATTCAGCCGCGCGAGACATGATGAAGCCTTCGCCGCTATCGACCTGAAAATTTCAGGCCGATCCAAAATATCCGGGGTGTTCCAAGGTCTATCGACGTTCCCACTTTGCGGGTTACAACCTGTTCATTGAGGATATTCTCAACTCGGCCGGTCAATGCGATTTGCCGGGTGAGGGGGATTTGTGCAAAGCCGTCAAAGGTTAGCGCCGATGGCAAAATATTCGCCTCAAGATCATCTTCAAATTGTGCGCCGACATAACGGGCTGTTGCCGACAATATGGCGTCGGCGCGTGGCGTCCACCGCACGGTCGCATTTGCAGCATGGCGGGGGCTTTGTGCCGGGGTGAGCCCATTGAGGCCGCTGGCGACGCCTGACGCACGCACTTTGCTGTGGCTGAACGCGTACGATGCGGCAATGCTGACCGCAGCAAATTGCGCTTCGCCGCTGAGCTCGACGCCCTTGGCAATGAAAGCGTCGACATTGCCGCGTCGGCGCAGATTAGTGCCAATCGTGACGTTGGCGATGGCGTCGTTGAGCCTGTTGTAGAATAATGTTGCGCCAAGCGTCACGCCGGTGGCTGGCCGGACGTCAAACCCAGCCTCAAAACCGCGCAGCTTTTCCACGTCCAACGCCTCATTGGCGCGCGTTGCGACCGGGAAGACCGTGAACGGGCGGTAGAGTTCGTTCAGCGTTGGCAAACGAAAGCCGGTATAGGCCGCAGCACGGAGCGCGACGCCATCGGTCAGTGCATAGAGTGCGCCAACGCGTGCGCTGGACTGCCAACTTGCGCGATCGGCAAAGACATCATCGCGCACGACGGTTCCGTTGGTGGCGCGCTCTGCAAAAAAGCCATTGTCGATGGTCCAGCGATCTGCCCGGATGCCGCCGGTCAGCGTCAGATCGCCAAGCGTCCAATCATTTTCTGCAAAAACACCAAATGTCGCGCTGTTGCCACCGGCGTTGCGGCGTGCGGTCACGAGGCCGGTGACGCCGCTGTAGACATCCTCAAATAGCTCGCCTTCGGATAGCCGCGCGTCTACGCCCATGCGCAATTGATGATCGCCGCCAACGGGTGGCCTGACCTCAATTTTGCCGCCGATGCCCGTGGATGGCGTGTTTCTTTGGTCGAGCGTTTTGCGGAACGATGTTGCGCTGATCACGATGTTGGTAAAGTTGCGCGCTTGCACATAGGCCAGAGCGTCGACTTGCCAGCGGCCCTGCGACACGATGCGAATGCTCGCGTCCTGTCCTTCGGAGCTGCTGTCTGCGCCTGCAAATCTTAACGTCCGATGGTCCTGAAAAATCAGCCCACGGACCTGCAGTTCAACACCGTCCGCCAACGGCGCAACGGCGCGCAATCCGGTTGACCAGCTGTCGTAGGCGGCGCGGACGTCGGTTGGCTGGCGGGTGGCGCTTGGCGCGGTGTAAAACCCGTCGCCGCGATCCCACCGACCCGATATGCTGACAAATCCGGCACCGAGATCAGTCGCGAGGCCAGCGGACAATTCGCTGGCGTTGCCACTGCCGTAAAAGGCCGACAATGCCGCGTCGGGCAGGTCGGTTCGCCCCGCGCTGTTCAGTTCGATGGTCCCTGCGACGGCCCCTGCACCAAAGGCACCATTGCCGCCGCCGCGCGTGACGCGAATGGAGGATAAACGTTCGGGGGTGATCGCGCTAAAGGGGATGTAACCAAAAAACGGGTCGGCCTGAGGCACGCCATCAAGCAGCACCAGCGTGCGGCTTGATGCATTGCCGCCAAGCGCGCGCAAGGTGGCCCCTTGCGCCGATGGATTGGCTGACCGGCTGTCCGAACGCCGAAACTGTTGAAATCCCGCAACATCGGCGAGGATATTTTCAATCCGGCCAGACGCTTCGCTGCTTAGGCGCGTGCGGTCGATTTCCACCGAGCCATAAGCGGGGTCCCCCTTCGTCTGGTCGAGCCCTTTTCCGGTGACAATGATAATCGGCTCGGCGCTCTCCTGCGCATAAGCGGCAGGCGCACCGATGACGAACGCCAGTAGCGAGGTCCGAGCCAATAGCGTGATCATGCAGGTTCCCGAAAAAATGAAGGATAAGGATATTGCGGCGTTCTGAAGCCCATATATGCACCGTCAACAATTTTTGAACCATAATATACCGAGGTTGCATTAATGGTCCGACACGGGCATTGGCGGCGCACGGAATTAGGAGAAGAGCTATGCGTCAAATCGATCATTTCATTAGCGGTGGCACGGGCGCCAGCGCATCGCGTTTTGGCGACATAATGGATCCAAACAATGGCGGCGTTCAGGCCCGCGTTGCATTGGGCGATGCCGCAGTGTTGGAACGCGCGGTGCAGGCAGCATTGGCCGCGCAACCGGCGTGGGCGACGACCAACCCGCAGCGCCGTGCGCGCGTGATGTTTGAATTCAAGCGTCTGGTTGAAGCCAATATGGACGATCTGGCGCATATGCTTTCGTCCGAACATGGCAAAGTCATTGCCGACAGCAAGGGCGACATTCAGCGCGGGTTGGAAGTCATCGAATTTTGCTGCGGCATCCCGCATGTTATGAAGGGCGAATATAGCCAAGGCGCTGGCCCCGGCATTGACGTATATTCGATGCGTCAGCCTATTGGCGTTGGTGCAGGTATTACCCCGTTCAACTTCCCCGGCATGATCCCCTTGTGGATGTGTGGCCCCGCGATTGCGACGGGCAATGCCTTCATCATCAAGCCAAGCGAGCGCGACCCAAGCGTTCCTGTGCGGTTGGCGGAACTGTTTATCGAAGCTGGCTTGCCCGAAGGCATTTGCCAGGTTGTGCATGGCGACAAGGAAATGGTTGACGCCATTCTTGATCACCCCGCCATCGGCGCTGTCAGCTTTGTCGGTTCGTCCGACATTGCGCATTATGTCTACAATCGCGGCGTTGCCAACGGTAAGCGTGTGCAGGCCATGGGCGGCGCGAAGAACCATGGCATCGTCATGCCCGATGCTGACCTCGACCAAGTCGTCAATGATTTGGCAGGTGCGGCCTTTGGTTCAGCCGGTGAACGTTGCATGGCGCTTCCTGTCGTCGTGCCAGTTGGCGACGACACGGCAGAGCGTTTGAAGGCGAAGCTCATTCCGGCGATACAAGCACTACGCGTCGGCGTTTCAACCGATGCCGAAGCGCATTATGGTCCGGTTGTAACCGCACAGCACAAGGCAAAGGTTGAGGGCTGGATCCAGACCTGTGTTGATGAAGGCGGCGAGCTGATTGTCGATGGACGCGGGTTCAAGCTGCAGGGACATGAAGAAGGTTACTTCATAGGCCCAACCTTGTTCGACCATGTCACCACTGACATGGAAAGCTATAAGGAAGAAATCTTCGGCCCAGTGCTGCAGATCGTCCGCGCGGCCAACTTTGAAGAGGCCTTGGCGCTTCCTTCAAAGCACCAATATGGCAATGGCGTCGCGATCTTTACGCGCAATGGCCACGCCGCCCGTGAATTTGCAGCGCGCGTCAATGTCGGCATGGTCGGCATCAACGTGCCGATCCCCGTGCCGGTTGCCTATCACAGCTTTGGCGGCTGGAAACGCTCTGCCTTTGGCGACACCAACCAGCACGGCATGGAAGGCGTGAAGTTCTGGACCAAGGTCAAGACAATCACCCAGCGCTGGCCGGACGGATCTCCCGACGGTGGCAACGCGTTCGTCATTCCCACCATGGGGTAAATCACATGAAAATCGCATTTATCGGTCTGGGCAACATGGGCGGCGGCATGGCCGCAAACCTCGTTAAGGCAGGGCACAGGGTAAATGCGTTTGATCTGTCGGCTGACCCATTGGCGCGCGCGCAGGAAAATGGCTGCGCTACATTTACGTCCGTGCGCGACGCAGTCGATGGCGTTGACGCTGTCGTATCGATGCTGCCCAATGGCAGTATCGTCGATAGCGTATTTGAAAATGATGTATTGGGCCATGCCCCCACAGGCGCGATATTGCTCGATTGTTCGACGATTGATGTTGATACCGCGCGCAAGGTGACGGCGTATGCTGTCGCCGCTGGCTATGACATGGTCGATGCCCCGGTGTCGGGCGGCATTGCGGCGGCCAATGGGGGCACGTTGACCTTCATGGTGGGTGGCACCGATACTGCCTTTGCGCGGGCAGAGCCGATCCTGTCGGCGATGGGCAAGGCTGTCATTCATGCTGGCGGATCAGGGGCGGGTCAGGCGGCAAAGATATGCAACAACATGCTGCTGGGTGCATCGATGATTGCGACCTGCGAAACTTTTGCCATGGCTGAAAAGCTTGGGCTCGACCTTCAAACCTTTTACAACATTTCGTCGAAAGCCTCTGGCCAAAATTGGTCGATGACAAGCTATTGCCCCGTTCCAGGCGTCGGACCGACATCGCCTGCGGATAATGATTATCAGGGCGGATTTGCGACCGCACTGATGCTGAAGGACCTTAAGCTGGCAATGGAAGCTGCGCAGTCCGTTGACGCCGATGTGCCCATGGGCGCGCGGGCGGCCGAACTATATGCGCAATTTGATGCGGCTGGAAAAGGCGGCATGGATTTTTCGGCGATCATTCAAAGCCTGAAAAACTAACGCCAGACATCTGCGCGCTGCGCTTTGATGACGCAGCGGGATTGCCAGCGCGACCCAAAACATTCTAGAACCACCGAGACATTCAATTTTACCCAGCGAGCAGATCAAACATGGCCTGCGCTGATATTGAGGAGTTTACCGTGCAGTCAGTCACCACGCAGAAAATCGATGATATCCTTGTTGTTCTTGTCGATAACCCGCCCGTTAATGCGCTGTCATGGCATGTCCGGCAGGGGCTGAAAGACGGTTTTGAACAGGCGCTTGCCGACGACTCGGTCAAAGCGATTGTGCTGCGTTGCGCGGGATCAACCTTCATTGCAGGCGCCGACATCACGGAATTTGGAAAGGCGCCGCAAGGACCCGATTTCAACGCGGTGCTCAACATGATTGAAGCGGCACATAAGCCTGTCGTCGCTGCCATCCATGGGACGGCGCTTGGCGGGGGATTGGAAACCGCGCTTGTCTGCCATTACCGTATCGCGGTGCCATCCGCGCGACTTGGTGTTCCAGAGGTCAAGCTTGGCCTGCTGCCGGGTGCGGGTGGCACGCAACGGCTTCCTCGTGTCGTGGGGATTGAGGCTGCCGCAACGATGTGCGCACTTGGGGAGCATTTGCCCGCCGCTAAGGCCGCCGCAATTGGCTTAGTCGACAGGCTTGCCGGTGAAGATAGCCTGGCGGAAGATGCCATCGCTTATGCACGTGAATTGATTTCTGCCGGTCCTCGGCCAACCCGCGATCGGCCCCTTGCTGGCGATGTCGGCGTCATTGAACAGTTGAAGGCTGCCAATGCGAAAAAGTGGCGGGGCTTTGATGCGCCTTACGCCAATTTGGCGTGCGTTGAGGCCGCGACACGCCTGCCATTTGATGAAGGCATGAAATTCGAACGTACTGAATTTCTCAAGCTGATGGGCGGTTCCCAATCGGCTGCTCAGCGCCACATGTTCTTTGCCGAACGACAGGCTGCGAAAATTGACGGGCTGCCCAAGGATTTGGCCCTGCGCCACATTAAGAAAGTCGGCGTCATTGGCGCAGGCACCATGGGTGGCGGCATATCGATGAATTTCCTATCCAAGGGAATCCCCGTGACCATCGTCGAAATGGTTAAGGAAAATCTGGATCGCGGTGTCGGCGTTATCCGCAAGAATTACGAAAATAGTGCCGCCAAGGGCCGCTTCACGACTGAACAGGTTGAGGGCATGATGGGTCTGTTGACGCCGTCACTCGCGCTTGAGGACCTCGCAGATTGCGACCTTGTGATCGAAGCTGTGTATGAAAGCATGGACGTCAAGAAAGAGGTGTTTGGCAAGCTTGATGCCATTTGTAAGCCGGGTGCAATTTTGGCCTCGAACACATCCTATCTCGATGTCGATGAAATCGCGGATAGCACCTCGCGTCCTCAAGACGTGGTTGGAATGCACTTCTTCTCGCCCGCCAATGTGATGAAATTGTTGGAGGTCGTCCGCGGCGCAAAGACTGCGGATGACGTGCTCGCAACCGCGATGGCCATCGGCAAGAAAATTGGCAAAGTGGCGGTGGTCGCAGGTGTTTGCCATGGCTTTATTGGCAACCGGATGCTGTCAACGCGCCAACAGCCAGCGATGCAATTATTATTGGAAGGCGCAACACCGGCGCAGATCGACAAGGTCCATACCGATTTTGGCATGCCGATGGGGCCATTCCAGATGAGCGATCTCGCTGGCCTCGATATTGGCTGGCACCGCGACCCAAGCCGCATTGACACGATCCGTGACGCCTTGTGTGCGGCGGGACGTTTTGGTCAGAAAAACGGCAAGGGCTTTTACGATTATGATGAAAAGCGCGTCGGCACGCCAAGCGCTGAGGCGCTCGCTATCATTGAAGAGTTCCGGTCGACATCTAACTTGCCGAAACGCGAGATCAGCGATCAGGAGATTGTCGAGCGGACACTCTATCCGATGGTCAATGAGGGCTACAAAATACTTCAGGAAGGCAAAGCCCAGCGTCCATCCGATATCGATGTGGTCTGGATCTATGGCTATGGCTGGCCCATTTACCGCGGCGGCCCCATGTTCTGGGGCGACCTTGAAGGTGCTGGCAAGATCGTCAAAGCAATTGAGCGGCACGGCGTTGCGGTAGCAGAAAGCCTGAAGGCCAAGGCGTAAGCTCTAAGAGCCGATCAATATACACAGTGCGAACGGTTGTCGCGAGCGGCGGCCGTTTGTACCTTATTGCGCAGCTAATAATCGATAGCCCACGTGCCGTTAACGCTTTGGTGCGGCTAGGCGTGTTCTTTGGACGTCATTGCTGGGTATTTCATGAGAAAAAGCAGATCCCTCCATATAAGGGATTATATGTCAGGCATTTTGATTAGTGACTTCACCCAATGCGCCAATGAACTGGTCGGTGCATCGATCCCAATCGAAACTCTGCGCATATGCTGCAGCGTCGGCTTTGCGCACACTAAGCGCGTTCCGAATGGCAGAGGACAGGTCGTCGCTTAAAGATCCGATCGGTCGTGGCAATTCGGACCAGGGGCCGCGACCATCCGGACCGATAATATCCAAAGGACCAGGGACGGGAAATGCAGCGACCGGAAGTCCAGATGCCAACGCTTCGATCATCACCAACCCAAATGTATCGGTTCGACTGGGAAATACAAAAACGTCTGCGGTGGCATAGGCGCTTGCCAGTTCAGTTCCCTTGAGCGTTCTCAGGAAAATGGCATTGGGATATTTTATTCTTAATTCAGACAAAGCAGGGCCGTCGCCGATCACGACCTTACTGCCTGCGACGTCCGCAGATAGAAAGGCTTCCAGATTTTTCTCCACGGAAACACGGCCCACGGAAATCATGATGGGTTTGGGTAGGTTTGCCAACCGGGGATGGTCTGGCTGATCTCCATGAAAAAGGCCATGGTCGATGCCGCGTGACCACAGGCGCGTATTGGGGATGCCCCGCACTGAAAGCTCATCCATCAAACCCTTTGTCGCGGTCAGGACGGCACGAGATGGCTTATGGAACATCCGCATGATTGGCCAAAACCACTCAGCGGATAGCCCCGTTCGCACGGCAAGATAATCCGGAAAGCGGGTATGAAATGCCGAGGTAAAGGGCACATCATGCGCAAGGCACCATGCCCGTGCGCTCCAACCAATTGGGCCTTCGGTCGCGATATGGACAATGTCCGGAGCCATGGCGTGTAAAGCCTTGCGCACGCCAAAGCGGGGTGCCAGCGCAAGGCGGATTTCCGCATAGCCGGGGCAGGGAATGGTGGTGAACCTGTCCGGCGCGATCACTTCGACGGTATGTCCGCGCGATTTCAGCCGGTTGACCGTTTCGGTCATCGTCCGGACAACGCCATTGACTTGCGGCAGCCAAGCGTCCGTTGCGATGGCGATCCTCACGCCGCGATCGAAGCCCGCTTTTCAGCAGCTTTACGGACATGCGCAGCCCAATCGATAATCGCCATGGATCCGTCCTTCGCCTCGGTCAACGCGGTGCAGCTTTCGACCCAGTCGCCGTCATTATAATAGGTAATAGATCCAAACTGCCGGATTTCGGCAGAATGGATGTGACCGCACACAACGCCTTGAACACCGCGAAGCGCGGCCTCGCGCGCGACCACTTCTTCATATTGCCCGATAAACTGCACTGCGTTTTTGACGCGCATTTTAAGATAGGATGAAAGCGACCAATACGGCATGTTCAACCTGCGGCGCACCGCGTTGAGAACGACGTTGGCTTTCAACAGCAGCGTATACGCTTGGTCACCCAAAAAAGCGAGCCAGCGGGCATATAGCACGATGCCGTCAAAGGCATCGCCGTGCGTAACGAGTAATGCGCGGCCGTCGGCGGTCTGGTGGATCGCCTCCAACTGAACCTCAACGCCGCCAAAGCTAAGGCCCGCATAATCGCGGAACATTTCGTCATGGTTGCCGGGAATATAGACGACGCGGGTCCCGCGATGCGCCATTTTCAAAACCCGTCGAATGACTTCATTGTGCTGGTCGGGCCAATACCAACCCTTGCGTAACCGCCAGCCATCGACAATGTCGCCGACCAGATAAAGCGTCTCACATTCGATGGAATGCAGAAAATCGCTCAGCAGTCCCGCCTGGCACCCTGCTGTCCCCAAATGCACATCAGAAATCCACACCGTGCGAAACCGCATCTTTGGTTGGTAGCTTTTGGGTTCGGGCTTATCGAACCATGCCGGCAGTTTTGGACCTTTTCCATCGCTTTTAAAAAGCAGGCTGTCGCTTAATTCAGTGGTTGTCATATTGCCCATCCCCCGTTGTCTTAATGAAGCCCTAAACGACGGATGAGTCATGTGCGTGGCAGATCAATGACAGTTTTTTTGCCATTAAGAATTGCCAATTGTCATTATCGGACCGCAGGCATCTCTGCGTCAGGTAGAAGCGCACCCATGGCTTTTGCAAGCGTTGGTGCGATGGAGCGCATCATTGGACTATGGGGAATATCCGTGCATGCCTTTGCTGCTAGACGCGAACTGGCACAGATCCGAAAGCGACTCCGGCTAAAAGCATCATAGTAATTTTACGCATTTTGGTACCTTCCCTGCATAGGTTTGTAGCGCCCAACTAGGGAAGGGTGGTGGCACTTTGATGCGGTTCTTGAGCGACTTTGATAGAAGTTATGTGTCTGAAATATTACCGAATTTGAAGCGCAGTTTTCGTCCCATGGAAAAAATGACAATTATATTACAAATATATTGCAGTGATGTCATATAAGTGTAATATTCGCATCAGGGATAAGGAGAAAACCGATGAAACTGCTACTAACAGGCGCCTTGGTAAGTGGCTTGATGGGCGCTGCAGCTCACGCCCAACCGACCATGAATATTGAAACAGCATACCCAAAGGGGTCCATTGGCTATGAGGCTCTCGTAAAGGGCGACAATGAACGGGCAGTTTCTCAAATACTGACAAGCGCGCAAGTGAGCCGGCATGATCCTGCGAAGCTGCTCAACCTTGGCCGTGCCTATGCGCGTATGGGCCGTATGGAAGAGGCTTCGAATATGTTCGCCGCTGCGATGCAGAGCCGTGATACCGTCGATCTGGTGCTCGCCGACGGTCGTGTGATGAATTCAAAAGACGCTGCGCGTAAGGCCTATGCCGGTTTGCAGATGCGTATTGCGACACGCTGATCCAAATGTACTGAGCTAACATCTCACGTCTAACGCTTTATAAAAGGCGGGCCTAACGGCTCGCCTTTCGTTTTTTCTAGCGCATAATTTTGCTGTGACCCGCCTGTTCTGCCGCTGTCACATATCTGACGCAAAACATTCTTCTAAATGCAATGTGATAAGCACAGCCATGTCACAGCTTGCCCCTATTCGCCGCATGGTCAACGGGTGGGGCCTTATGATGATTCGATTCTGGTCCGTTGCATTTGCCCATATCGGGCACGTCTTATTTGTTGCGGAGATTTAGAATGTTAAACCCAAAATTGCGTGGGATCGTGTATGCGACGGCAGCTGCTGCCCTCGTCACCGGCTGTGGCGCAGATGATATCGCGTCACCAGGCACTGGTGGTAACATCACCATCAACAATCCGGCTGCACCTCCGCCGCCACCACCGCCACCACCGCCACCTGCGACAGTTACACCTGCTGGCGGCTGCCCAACCATCGCTGATGCGCAAGGCTTGACCGACAGTGGTACGATCACTGGTCCAACCGGCACATATCGCGTCTGCACATTGCCAGCGCGCGTCAACACCACCAGCACATTGCCAAAGATTGCGGGCGTTCTGTATCGTCTTGGTGGCCGTGTTGACGTTGGTACGGACCAAGGTCCTTCATCGACTAACAATGTCGTCACGCTGAACATCGAACCAGGCGTTATCGTCTTTGGTGGAACCGGCGTGTCATGGTTGAACGTTAACCGCGGTAACCGCATCAACGCTGTTGGTACGGCTGCCCTCCCAATCATCTTCACCAGCCGTGACAACGTCCTCGGTCTCAACAACGACAGCTCGATTGGTCAGTGGGGCGGTATCGTTCTTAACGGTCGCGCACCCATCACTGATTGCGCAGCACCTGCTGCAACTCCAGGCACTGTTGCTTGCGAGCGTCAGGTTGAAGGCGCAGTTGACCCGGCACTTTATGGTGGCGCGAACACCGCCGATAACAGCGGCCGTTTGAGCTTTGTCCAAATCCGCTACTCGGGCTTTGTTCTCTCGGGTAACTCCGAACTGCAATCGCTGACCACGGGCGGCACCGGCACCGGTACTATTCTGAACAACATCCAGTCGTTCAACAGCTCTGACGATGGCGCAGAATTCTTCGGCGGTAACGTCAACATGAAGTATTTCGTGTCGATTGGTGCGGATGACGATAACTTGGATACGGATACCGGTGTTAAAGCGAACTTCCAATATGTATTGGCAGTGCAGCGTCCAAATGCGGGTGACTCGATGATCGAAGCTGACTCGGATAACGCTACGGACGGCAATACGCCGCGCCAGAACACACGTCTGTCGAACTTCACCTTCATTCAGCGCAACAATACTAGTAACCTGTCGGCAATGTTGCTGCGTGGTGGTACCGACTACAGCATGTTTAACGGTGTGGTTGTCAGCCCATCGACATCATGCCTGCGGATCAGCCGTGCACAAACCGTATCGGCAACAGCAGATGCAAGCATTGACGAAGCTGGTGCGCCAGTATTCCGTTCGGTTGTTATGCAGTGTGGATCGCCAGCGTTTGTTGGTTCGAACGGTGTAACAGAGGCGCAAGTAAGCGCGGTGTTCGGTTCGGGAGCGACCAACAATAACAGCGCGTTCACACCAAGCTTGACGTCATTGTTCATCAATGGTGCCACCGAAAACGCAGTTACAGCGTTCAACGCCAGCAGCATCGCATCTTACTTTGATGCAACAACCTATATCGGTGCTGTCCGTGACGCCAACGACACTTGGTACGCAGGCTGGACCTGCAACAGCTCGACGGCCAATCTGGGCACCAGCGTAACCGGTCTCTGCACCTCACTGCCAACATACTGATAGCTGGCGGATAATATCGGGTGAGGTGCGGCCACGCGGGCATGCACCTCACCCTTTTTTCGAATTTATAAAAGGGAATTACAATGTTGAAGCCAGTAGGGGCAATCAGACTGTTGCTTTTGACGTCGGCGCTCGTTTCGCCTTCCATGTTGATGGCGCAAGACGCCGCAGCGGAACAGGCCGAACAAGCCAGTGCTGAAGCAGCACCAGCAGACACGCCAGCAGACGCAGCCGAGCCAGTCGAAGAGGATGTCGATGTCTCTATTCCGGGTGGCGAAGAAATCGTCGTACGCGGATATCTGGATCGCAACATTTCCAAGAACGCGGCGCAAGTTGTTTCCGTGCTGTCGAGCGCGGATATTGAACGTACCGGTGAAGGCGACATTGCCGGCGCACTATCGCGTGTCACTGGCCTAAGCGTCGTTGGCGGCGGTTTTGTCTATGTTCGTGGCCTTGGTGATCGTTATTCGCTCGCATTGCTTAACGGTTCGCCGCTTCCAAGCCCTGAGCCATTGAAGCGCGTTGTTCCGCTCGATCTTTTCCCCACAAGCGTGATTGCATCTTCGCTTGTGCAAAAAACCTATTCGGCAAACTTCCCCGGTGAATTTGGCGGCGGCGTTATCAACCTGACCACCAAAGCGATACCGCGCGAAACATTCCTGACGGTCGGCGGCGACTTGAGCGTCAATAGCGAGACCACCAATCAACTGGGCTACACATATTATGGTAGCTCGCAGGATTGGAGTGGTTTCGACAATGGCAACCGTGACCTAAAACCCGCGCTTGCATCCTATCTTGCCAGCGGCGCACGCATCAGCGCCGGCACCGTCGATACGCAGGCTATTGCCAGCGAGCTCATCACCGGCCGGAATGCTGTTGTTCAGCGTGACAAGAAACTGCCGCCTAATGGCTCAGGTACGATTACCGGTGGGACGAACTTCGAAATTGGCGATGACGCCACTATGGGGGTCATCTTCAACGCCGGTTACAGCAACAAATGGCGTACCCGCGACACGATCCAACAAACGGCATCGACGCTCGACCTGAACCAGAAAGAGCTGGATTTCCAGAAAGTCATTACCGACAACCGCATGGTTGTGAACGGCCTGCTTGGCTTCGGTATCGAAGTGGGCGAACAAAAAATCCGTTGGACCAATCTGTTCATTCGCGACACGCTGAAACAAGCGCGTCTCGGTGTCGGTACCCGTCAGACAACATCGCCCACCGCGACATTGATGCAGCAGGATACAGCATGGCTCGAACGTCAGTTGGTGGATAGCCAGCTGGTTGGTGAGTTCAAATTGTCACCCGACGTGAATTTGAGCTTCCGCGCAGCCTACGCCAATTCTCAGCGCGAGGCGCCGGATGAAATCAGCCTAGAATATTACCGCAGCAACATCACGTCCGATCCTTATGGCCAATTGTTCATCAACCGTCTTAACAACGGTCAACAAGGAAGCGCTGAAGTCAGCTATTCCTATCTGAATGAAAATCTGTGGGCCGGTGGTTTGGATCTGTCGGCAAAGGTCACGCCGGAAATAACCGCGACGATAGGTTATGCCTATTCGGACACGGTTCGCCGCACCGAACGTCGTGACTTCCAATTTGTCGCACCCGGCGGCACGCCCATCGCGCCGTCATTATTCCGTCCAGACTTTTTGCTGCAACCGGACATTATCGATTTTTACAACATCGCGTTGATCGATACCAACGAAGCAAACCCGGTCTTTGATGCAAGCTTGTTGAACCACGCTGGGTACGGCCAAATTCAGGCGTTCATTACCCCAGCAATCAGCCTGAACCTTGGCGTGCGTTACGAAACCGCTGAACAGACCGTTGTGCCGGTTCAGGTGTTCACGACGCCAACAGCCTCGCTCGCCTCCACCAGCTTGGATCGGAGCTATTGGTTGCCCGCAGCGACGCTGACGTGGGACATGAATGAACAGATGAAGTTCCGGGTGAGCGCGTCGAAAACCATCGCGCGTCCGCAATTCCGCGAACTGATTTTCCAGAACTTCTACGATACCGACTCCAACCGTCTTTTCCGCGGTAACCCGCTGTTGACGGACAGCCAGTTGTACAATGCTGAAGCGCGCTATGAATGGTATTTCGACCGTGAGCAACGTTTCACGATTGCCGGCTTTTTCAAGCGTATCGACAGCCCTATCGAGTCGTTCTCAAGCTTTGATGATAACTCTGTCATCACCAGCTTCGCGAACGCACCGAAGGCTGATTTGCACGGGGTAGAAATCGAAACGCAGAAATATTTCGATCTTTCTGCGATTGGCGACGAAGGCTTTTTTGCGACACGCCGTGCGGTTGTCATTGCCAACTACACCTACACCAAGTCAAAAATCAGTGTGAAGGCGGGTGACACGGTTGCGGTGTTTAACGCATCGTCGACCAACGCGCTCGACTTCTTCACCGACGGTTCGCCGTTGACCGGCCAAGCGGATCATCTGATCAACTTGCAATTCGGTCTCGAAGATACCGAGCGCCTTTCGCAGCAGACGATTTTGCTCAGCTATTCGACCGACCGGGTTACCAGCCGTGGTGCATCGGGTCAGCCGGATATCAAGGAAAAGCCTGGCATTCAGCTTGATTTCGTTGCGCGTGAAGGATTTACGCTTGGCGGCAAAGAAGCTGAATTGAAGTTCGAAGTCCGCAACCTGACCAACACCAAATATCAGGAGTTGCAGGAAAATGGCGAGAACAAGATTTTCTATAACCGTTACAAACAAGGCATCAGCGCCTCGATTGGCGTAGAGCTGAATTTCTAAAGCTAATACCCCCCAACTTACGGCGGCGCGTTGTCATCAACGCGCCGCCTTTGTTTTGTGCGTCGTCCGATTGGCGCGGATGCACAGTCATTAAACTGTCATTTATAATTCATCCAACAGTCACAGCCGCGCCTTAACGCATGTTCTTCAAGCGGATTCGTCCGGGGGGAATCAGTGGCATGACATTGGCGGAAAGGGTGAAAGCGCAGTCGCACCGATTCAGTTCTGTGCCCGCGGGTCGCCTGATCCTGGGCGTTCTGGCCATATTGACCGCCGTCCAAACCGCACGTCTTTTCTGGATATTGATAACCCCCGTTGGCCCGGTCAATGACTGGCGCGCGCCGTCGGTTAATGTGGTGCCGCAGCCTGCCCGCATGGCGTTATTTGCCGGATTTGACCCGTTTTTTCGCAATGACGCGGCTGCAGATTCCACCCAGAATGTCACATCGTTAAGCCTGACATTGTTCGGCGTGCGCACCAATGAAAGCTCGGGCGGCGGTTCGGCTATCATCGCTGGTGAAGATGGCGTGCAGAACAGTTTTGCCATTGGCGAAGAAGTCGCGCCCGGCGTCACTTTGGATTCCGTTGCCTTCGACCATGTCATTTTGTCGCGCGGCGGCGTCAAAGAATCGCTGTATCTTGATCAGTCGGTGCCTGCGGAAACGGTTAGCCCGCCAGCATCAGGTTCGGCTGTAACCACGCCAACGACGTCCGGCGGAGGCGTCGGCCTGAACGCAGACACGCTTCAGAAATCCATCGGCTTTGCGCCGCGTAATGAAGGGGGCAGGGTCACCGGTCTCGTTCTGCAAGCCCGCGATGATGGCACGATGTTGCGCCTCGCCGGATTTCAGGCTGGCGACATTGTCGTTGGCATAAACGGCCGTCCGGTATCCTCGGCGGCTGACATTGCTTCTCAAATCAGGCCCGGAGCCCGCTTAAGCGTTGAAGTTGAACGCGGCGGCGCAAAGGTCCCCATTGCTCTAAATCTGGAACAACAGTGATCCGTAAATTTACCCTTTTGCTGGCATGCAGCACGCTCGTTTTTGCCCAGCCTATCGCCGCGCAGCAGACATTGAATGTGCGTGATGCCGACATCCGTGCCTTTGTTCAGGATGCTGCCCGCGTCACCGGACAGACGTTCATTGTCGATGGCCGTGTGAATGGGAAGGTGTCGGTGGTTACGGACCGGCCATTGTCGCGTTCGGAATATTTTGAGGTGTTCCTCTCGACGCTGCGCGCAAATGGTCTCGTCGCGATTCCCATTCGTGGCGGTGGTTACCGGATCCAGCCTTCCGACGGCGCCGCAACGCAACCGACCCGCGTGGGTAGCCGGGCCGCAACTTCAAGCCAATTTGTGACGGAAGTGTTCCGCCTGCGTTCGATTGACGCCGCCTCAGCCGTTGAAACGCTGCGTCCATTGATAAGCCGCGAAGGTTCGTTGACGGCCAATAAAAATGCCAACAGCCTTGTGGTTGCCGATTATGCCGACAATATTGGCCGCATCCGCGATTTGCTCCGCCAGATTGACCGCGATAGCGCAGCGACGCAGATCGTCGCACTCGATAACGCCGGTGCGCGTGAAATTGCCACCGCGCTTCAGGCGCTGGCTGGTCAAGGCGGCGGCGAGGGCGCGAGGCCGCCTGTTTCCATCGCGGCCATTGATAGCAGCAACGCCATTGCCCTGCGTGGTGACCCGACGTCGGTTGCGCGCTTTGCCGCGATGGCCAAGGAATTGGATGCGCGGGCACAATCAGGCGCCGAAATTCGCGTGTACCGGCTTGAGCATGCCAATGCCGCTACCTTGCTGGAGACCGTCCAGTCGTTGATTGGCGGGCAGAGCGGATCGTCTGTATCTAGTAACGCGCCACCCGTTGCTGCGCCGGCTGCAGGCGGCGGCGCTGCCGCTGTCGTTGCGCCTATCGTTGCATCTTCGTCGGGAACCGGCCCCAATGGCATTGGTGGCCGTGGCCCCGTTGTCGTGACCCGTTATGAAGGCACCAACGCCCTTATCATCGCCGCAAACCCCGAAATGCAACGCACGTTGGGCGAGCTCATCCGTCAGCTGGACACACGGCCCGAACAGGTTTTGGTTGAGGCAATTGTTGTTGAAATCGGCAATGAAGCGGCGAAAAAGCTTGGCGTGCAATTCCTCGTCGGTGGCAAGGACGCACCATTTGCGGCGACAAATTACGCTAACGCCTCACCCAATATCCTGACGATTGCGGGCGCAATTGGCGCCGAAGAACTGACGCGCACCACGACGACGGTGAATGGCAATACGACCACGACCGCGACGAACAGCGCGCTGGGTGACAGCCTGCAGGAAGCTGCGGCGGCGTCGATCCTGAGCGCAACAGGCGGCTTTGGTGGTTTTGCGATGGATATCGGTAAGAATGCGGTCTTTGGCACGATTATCAATGCGATTGCGGCGGACACCGAGTCCAACTTGCTCGCGACGCCGCATATTGTGACGCTGAATAACCAAAAGGCAAAGTTCCTCGTCGGACAAGAAGTGCCCGTGAGCACCGGCGAGCAATTGTCCGCCAATTTCGAAAACGCCTTCCGCACGGTTCAGCGTCAGGAAGTCGGCATCAAGCTTGAGGTGACCCCGCAAGTGAACGCGCAGGGCGACGTGAAGCTGTTCCTGAAACAGGAAGTGTCGAGCGTTGCAGGGCCTGTGTCGTCACGCTCGAGTGACCTCATCCTCAACAAGCGCGAGTTTGAAACGACGTTGACCGTTGGTGACGGCCAATTGCTGGCCATTGGTGGCTTGCTCAATGATGATGAACGCCGCACGATTGAGCGCATTCCACTTTTGAGTGACATTCCGCTCATTGGCGAGCTGTTCAAATCACGCAGCCGCAGCCGCAGCAAAACCAATTTGATGGTCTTCATTCGGCCGACCATCTTGCGTAGCCGCGAAGATGGCGACCGGTTGACGGCGCGACGTTATGACTATGTCCGTGACATGCAGTTGACGCGCAATCCAGATGCCGAACCAAGCATCGACGAATTGCTGCGCGATTATATGGGCGCTGTGCCGCCCGTTGCGCCGGATGTTCGGACAAATGACATCATGATCGGTGCTGATGGCAAATTGACGCGGCCCCAGACCGGTGGCGCGTTGCAACCGGCGGAGGTTCCGGCAAGCGCGGTCTCGTCCGCCACTGGGGATCCGAAATCATGACATCGCACGAGGGGACGACCGAGCAAGCATCCCATATACCGGCGGAGGCAAACGTCGCCATTGCACCGGCTTTGATCGCGCCTCTGCTCGATTTGCCTTATGCCTTTGCCAAGGCGCATGGTCTGGTGCTGCGGCATGAAAGCGATGGTCGCATTGTGGTGGCAATGCGTGAGGGCGCTGATCCGCTGATGTTGCTTGAGGTCCGGCGCTATCTGTCGATGCCATTCGATGTCGAAATGGCCGACAATGCTACCTTTGACCGTTATTTGTCCGACCATTATGCCATGGATGGCAGCGCCGCGGCGATGGCTGGCTCAATTGGAACCAATGACGGAGATTTGCTGTCGGATATGTTGCCGAGCGCAGACGATTTGCTCGACAGCGCCGACGACGCGCCCGTTATCCGGTTAATCAACGGCATCATTGCTGAGGCTGTCCGCCAGGGCGTATCCGATATTCACGTCGAGCCATATGAAACGGGCCTGGTCATTCGCATGCGCGCCGACGGCGTGTTGCAGGAACGCCTCCGCTTGCCTGCTAATGTCGCGCCGGTTGTCGTCAGCCGTATCAAGGTCATGGCGCGCCTCGACATCGCAGAGCGCCGCATTCCGCAGGATGGCCGCATCGGTCTGACGCTGGGTGGCAAGCTTGTCGATGTGCGTGTGTCGACCCTGCCGAGCCGTGCAGGCGAGCGTGTGGTTATGCGTATCTTGGATAAGGAAAATGCTGGCATATCGCTCGATTTGTTAGGCATGTCGGAAGAAACGCTGAAAATCCTGCATGAGGCGCTGGCTGAACCCAATGGCATCATCTTGGTCACAGGGCCAACAGGGTCAGGTAAAACCACGACCTTATATGCCGGCCTGAAACGGCTGAACGATGGCACGCGCAATATCCTCACCGTGGAAGATCCGGTGGAATATGCGGTGGAGGGCATCGGCCAGACTCAGGTGAATGCCAAGGTCGGGATGACATTTGCCGCAGGACTGCGCGCCATTTTGCGTCAGGATCCCGATGTCGTCATGGTCGGCGAAATCCGCGATCGTGAGACGGCCGATATCGCCGTGCAGGCTGCGCTGACGGGGCACCTCGTGCTCACCACCGTGCACACCAACGACGCACTCGGTGCGATCACACGTATGCGCGATATGAAGGTTGAGCCGTTCCTGCTGGCGTCCACCTTGCGTGCTGTCGTCGCCCAGCGCTTGGTCCGTCGTCTATGCCCAAGCTGCCGCCAGACGGTTCAGGCCGATGGTAACGCGGCGTCATTGTTGGGCTTTGACAAGGGGACAGCGGTCTACAAGGCCGTTGGTTGCCCAGAGTGCAACAATACAGGGTTTCAGGGTCGCATCGGGGTGTTTGAAGCTGTCCGTGTCGATGATACTATCCGCCGCCTCATCAACGATGGCGGCGACGAAGCCATCCTTGCGCGCCATGCTTTTGTGAACCAGCCCAATTTGAGCGCCGCTGCGCGCAAACTAGTGCGTGCGGGCCACACGACGCCCGAAGAAGCCATTCGCATTTCGCGCCGCGAAGACATTGTAGATGCCTGAATTCGCATATCATGCGATTGATCCGGATGGCCGTGAACAGCGCGGGCGGATAGCGGCGGCCAATGATGATGCCGCGCGTGATCGCCTGACATCCAAGAATCTCTATATTGTGAGCGTCGCGCCCGCACCCGCGCGCGCGTCTTTACTCGCCAGCCTGCCGATTAAGCGGCAGCCGCGTTTGAATGCCAAGCAGCTGACTTTGTTTACCCGGCAATTGTCCTCATTGGCGCAAGTTTCCCCGTTGGAGGAAGCGTTGCGGACGATCAGCCGCCAGAGCGAGCAGCCACATGTCCGGCAGATACTGACGGAAGTGCATGCAGGCGTGGTCGAGGGACAGCGCCTATCCGAAGCCATGCGCCGTGAAGGCAACAGCTTCCCGCCATTATACCGCGCGATGATTGCCGCGGGCGAGGGGGCGGGCACATTGCCGCTTATTACGGAGCGTCTTGCGGTATTGCTCGAACGGCAGGCGGAGATGCGCGGCAAGTTGATTGGTGCGCTGGCGTACCCTGCGATTTTGTCACTGGTCGCGCTTTTGGTGGTGATGGGCCTCATGGTCTCGGTGGTCCCGCGTGTTGTCGAACAGTTTGACAATGTCGACCAGCAACTGCCGCTGATTACGCGCATCGTCATTGGCATATCGGCGTTTTTGGCGAATTATTATTGGGTGCTTATTATCGCTGTTGTCCTTGGTGGCTTGCTGTTTGCGCAAGCGCTTAAGCGGCCAGCGTTCCGCCTGTCGGTTGACCGCACCGTGCTGCACATTCCTTTGCTTGGGAAGCTGCTGCGCAACCTGCACGCTGCGCGCATGGCACGGACGTTGGCAACGATGGTCGCCAGCCGCTTGCCGTTGCTGGAGGGCCTGCGCCTGACCGGTGGCACCATTCGCAATAAAGTGCTCTCCGCCGCCAATGACGATATCGTGGAATCGGTGCGGAGCGGGGGCAGTCTTTCGGGCGCGATGCGCACAAGCGGGGTTTTCCCACCGCTGCTGGTATATTTGACCGCAAGCGGCGAGAGCGCCGGGCAGTTGGATATAATGCTCGAACGCGCGGCGGAATATCTTGAGCGCGAATTTGATAATTTCACCAGCACCGCTTTGTCGCTGCTCGAACCACTCATCATCGTCGCGATGGGCGGTGTCGTTGCTGTCATCATTTTGGCAATTTTGCTGCCTATACTTCAACTCCAAAACCTCACGGGACTTTAGTCATGCTCCGCATCATTTTTAATCTTTTCACTGACACAAGCCGTCCGTCGGCGAAATTTAGCCGCAAGGCTGCGGCGGCACAGCCTAATGGCTTCACTTTGGTCGAAATGATGGTGACCTTGTTCATTCTCGCGCTGCTGACGACCATCGTCGCCCTCAATGTCTTGCCCAATCAAGACAAGGCGATGGTGCAAAAGGCAAAGGCTGACATTGCTGTCTTGGGACAAGCGCTTGAGACATATCGTTTGGATAATCTGACCTATCCAGATGCCGGTGCCGGATTGCAGGCTTTGGTCACGCCGCCTGTCGCTGCAGGCGTGCGCAGCGTGGGTTATATCAAAAAACTGCCGTCGGATCCGTGGAACCGCCCGTACCAATATACAACGCCGGGCAAGACCGGCGCTTTTGACATCTACTCGCTTGGTGCCGATGGCGCGCCGGGTGGCGAGAATGAAAATGCCGATATTTACGGCGACTAAGCCGTCAATCCATCCGCATATGAAAGCCGATGAACGCGGTTTCACTTTGGTGGAACTGATGGTGGTTATCTTCATCATCGGCGTTGCGAGTGCAGCGGTCGTCATGACGGTGCAGTCAACCGATCGCGGTGCACGCGACGAGGCGGAGCAATTTGCCGCGCGTGTTGCTGCCTTGCGCGATCACGCCATATTGCAGTCGCGCAGCATGGCAGTAACCGTGCGCCCGTCTGGCTATGGTTTTGAGGCACGCACTGCTGGTGCGTGGCAACCATTGTCCGAGGCGCCCTTTACGGCAACGGATTGGAAAAGTGGCACCTCTGTGCACATGGCTGGTGCGCGGCAAATGCGCATCGCCTTTGACAGTACGGGTATGCCATCAAGCGCGGCCAATATTACGCTAAAGCATGATGCGGTAACCGTAACACTTGCGCTGGCCGCGACCGGGGACGTGCGCATTGTCCGGTAATTCACAACCAACACAAAATGGCTTCACATTGCTGGAGATCATGGTTGCGCTGGCGATTTTCAGCCTTGCTGCACTGGCGATGGTCCGCCTGCAGGGATATTCGGTGCGCTCCACGTCCAATTTGGGCGACAGCAGCATGGCATGGCAAGTGGCGCGCAATGTGGCGGTCGAAATCCTGTCAAATCCCGCGCCGCCAACCTTGGGCGAAACACGCGGCGAAGAAATGAATGGCGGCCAGAATTGGCGCTGGACAGCAACCGCCAGCCCGACCGACGATACGCGCCTCGTGATGGTCGACATCGACGTTGTCGGCACCGGCAATGCGGCCTTGCGTAAGGCGCGTTTAACGATCGCAAGGCCGGTTGAACAATGAATGCGGGACGGCAATCGGAGGCAGGATTTACGCTGATTGAGCTGCTTGTGGCGCTGGCCATTTTTGCGCTCATTTCGGTTGCGGGCGTTACGCTTCTGCGGTCAGGCACAGACACGCAGATTGCCGTTAAAAAGCGTCTGGGCGAAATGGCCCTTTCACAAAGGCTGACCAACGCGCTGGAGGCAGACCTTGCGCAAGCCATCGCGCGGCCGGTGCGTGACCAATCCGGACAGCCCGTGCCCGCCTTTACCCAAGGCGATGCCACTGTGCCCGGAGGAATATTTGGGCTGGTGCGGGGGGGCTGGTCCAATTTCGATGCTGCGCCACGCGCGGGCCTGCAGCGCGTGACCTATGTGCTTGAGAACGGCGCGTTGAAACGTCTAAGCTGGCCCATGCTTGACGGTGCTGCGCCTGCTGACGCGGCAACGATGCTTGAGGATGTTGTGACAGCGACCGCCGAATATCGCGACGATAAAGGGCAATGGCGGGGCGATTGGACCGCAACCGATGCGAACGCCTTACCACGGGCCATCGCCCTGACGGTTACCGTCAAGGGCAAGCCGGAACAGCGCATGTTGTTCCTTGTGGGGCCGCAGACACGCATCTTGCCAACACCGAGTGCAGAAGAAGGGGCGGCTGGCTGATGTTGCCCAAGTCATCTGAACGCGGCGCGGCATTGCTGTCGGTATTGCTGATGGTCGCTGTGCTTGCGGTCATTGCCGCGACGACGCTGGACCGGCTGACCCTGTCGAGCAAATTGTCCACCAATGGTAATGCTTTGGCGCAGGCGCGGATGTTTACCTACGCCGCTGAGTCCATTGCGGCGGCGCGGATTGAGGACTTGGTTGCACGCGATGCCGCGCAAACCACTTTGGCAGGCGGCTGGCTGGGGGCTCCACAAAGCCTGCCTATTCCCATCGGTACGGCAACGGCGACAGTGCGTGATGCCGGAAATTGTTTTAACCTTAACAGCTTGGTGACTAAGTTGGAGGAACGATATCAGGCCAGCACGGCGGGTCAGGATCAGTTGACGTCGTTGTTGGTGGTTCTTGGTACCGATGAGAATGCCGCCCGCGCAATCGCAGCTGCAGCAGCAGATTGGGCTGATAGCGATATTACCCCGTTGCCCAATGGCGCAGAGGATGATGCGTACCGCGCCGCGCCAGTGCCTTATATGGTTGCCAATCGGCCGTTTGCCCATCCAAGCGAACTGCGTGCGGTAAAAGGCGTGAGCCCCGCCATTTATAGCAAGCTGCAGAACTGGATTTGCGTTCTGCCCGAAACCATATTGTCGCCGTTGAACGTCAATACCTTGTTGCCCGAACAGGCGCCATTGTTGGTGATGCTTTTCCCGCCAGGCAAATTGAATATCGCGACCGCACGGAGCTATCTCGCCAAGCGGCCATCGAGTGGCTATGGCAGCCTCATTCGATTCTGGGCTGCCCCCGAACTGGCAGCGCTGGAACCGGCACCTCTGGTTCAAGGGCAGGTCAAACTGACGAGCAATTATTTCTTGCTGGATACACGGGTATCGCTTGGGGAACTGGCGCTCGCTGGTGAATCGATGATCGTCGCTTCGCCTGCGCCTGCGCGCGTCATTTGGCGCAGTTGGGGGGAAGAGGAATGACCGTCGTTATCCTGCGCTTCCCGTCGTCCGACGTCGATGATCCCGCACTGTTCCGCGTGACAGACGGCGTGTGGCAACATGCCGGTTTATTGTCCGAATTTATGCCTTCGGCGGATGACGAAACCGTCATGGCTGTGGTGTCGCCTGCTGATGTGCGTTGCAGTTGGTTTTCGCTGCAAGGGTTGGAGGCGCGCCAAGCAGAAGGCGTGGCCAAGCTTCGCGCCGCCGAACAATCGCTTGGACTGGTGCACGCCAGCGCGGCGCAGCATGTTGGCGATGATTATGTCACAGCCACAATCGCGCCCGAAGTCATGCAATATGGGCTGGACCGGTTAGCAGCACACGGCGTGAATCCGGACATTGTGTTGCCCTTTGGTCTTGCAATTGATCCACCGACGGACGTGGTCGTCACAGCCGCGTTTGAAGGTACGAACGTCCTTCGCAGCGCGCAATTTGCGATGCCCGATGAGCCTGTTTTCCGCAGCATCTTTGCAGGCGAGACCGCCGTTGAGACTTTGGACGCGGACACAGTGCGGACAATGCTTTGGACAGCGAGCCAGCAACCGCTGCTAAATTTGCGCGAAGGCATGTTTGTCAAGAAAGTGCGGTCCATCTGGGCAACGGCAGAACAGCTGACATGGATTAAGCGCCTGTGCATCGCGCTTGTTGTGATTAGCGCGCTGACCATGTTTGTGACGCTTGGGAAATATTGGAGCGCAACCAGCAACGAAAACAGCATCGCGCTTGCCGCGGCGCAAAAGGTTGATCCGGCGATTACCGATATTGATCAGGCGGAGGTGCAACTCGCCGCTGCCATGCGCAAACAAGGCATAATGCAAGGGCGCTTTTCGCCATTATCGGCCGCGTTGTGGCGCAGTGTGAAAGCGTCGCCCAATGTTTCGGTGCGTGACATGCGCTTTGGCCAAGATGGCGTTCTGACGGTCGTTTTGGCCGCGCCAAGTTCCGACAATATCAACCAGACGTTACTCGCCATACAGCAGGATGGTTTTCCCATCACCGCCACACCGCGTACTGACGCGACGGGCGCGACGCTGGTCGATCTTACGATGAGGATGCCATGATCGCTGCAGCACGTGTGTGGTTTGCTGCGCTGACGCGGCGTGAGCAATGGCTTGTCGGTTCAGCCGGCGTCCTAACCGCTTTTGTGGTGCTGGTCTTTGGGATTATCATGCCGGTGTTATCCGCCGTCGAGCAGGCAAAGCTTGACCATGACGCCGCGGTGCAGCGTCGTGGGCGCATTGTCGCCACGGTTGATGCCGCACTGGCAAAGCCACGCGTTGCCCGTACAACGGCTCCCGCCAATATCGATGTGCTGATTACACAAAGTGCCGGCGAAAAGGGCTTTGACATCATCACGTCCGGCAATGCCGCGCCGGGCCAAATGCGCTTTCGTATCGATCAGGCACGTGCGCCTGCGTTGCTTGCATGGCTGACGGAGCTTGAGAGCCAGAATGTCACCGTCAGCGCCCTTACATTGCGCACAGGCACCAATGGCAGTGTCACCGTCGATGCCCAGCTGCAACAGGATGCGCCATGAGCCGCCGTCTGGTTGTCGCCAGTGCCGTGCTACTGATGCTCTCGGTGATCCTATTCATGCCGCTGCGGACCATTGTGGGCGGTGAGGGCGTGTCGGCGCGCAAAGTGGACGGCATCATCTGGGACGGGTCTATCCGTGACTTGCGCCTTGGCAAATTGCCCATTGGCGATGTGAATGCGCGTCTTTTGGTTGGGCCACTGTTTTTGGGCCGCGCTGACATCCTATTGTCGCGGGGCAATGCACCCTATCGCCCCGGATTTACAGGGACAGTGTCGCGCGGTTTTGGCGGCATGTCCGTCAATAATCTGAACGCAACACTTCCGGTCGCTGCGCTTTTTGCGCCTTTTCCAGCTGAAAATATCCAGTTTGAAGGCTTCTCCGCGAAATTCGCGGCGGGCCGGTGCATGCAGGCAGGGGGCCAGGTGCGTCTGATCATGTCGGACAGTTTGCCCGGGCTGAACCTGCAAAATGGCATGCTTGGACAACCGCGCTGCGATGGTGCTGGGATTTTGCTGCCCTTGGTCAGCCAATCGGCCATGGAACGCGCCGACATCCGGCTGTCCGCGGACGGTAGCTACACGGTGACCGTAACGCTTGAAACCGAGGCGGTAGAGCAGGGTACGATGCTGACGCTTGCCGGCTTCCGTCTGGTCGCGGGCGGCTATCGCCTTTTGCAAAAGGGCCGGTTCTGAACGGCGCTCTGTTGCAGTTAAGCACATTAGTTGCGGGATTGCCTTTATGGTTCTTGCTCGCATCACAACTGACGGTGGGCGCGATCTGGGGAAGCTTCGTCGCCGCCATGTGCAGTCGGTGGCCGACTGGCAAAAGTGTGGCAACGGGGCGCTCTCACTGCGATAATTGCGGGCATCAGATTGCTGCCTATGACCTAGTTCCAATTGCATCGTACGTATTGTTAAAGGGCAAATGCAGACATTGCCGTGGGCCTATTGGACCGCTGCCTTTGGCAACCGAATTGATCGCAGCCTTAATCGGTGCCGTGCCCGTTCTGTTGCTTCCGCCAGAGCAAGCCATCGCAGCTGCTGTGTTTGGCTGGCTATTACTCCCGCTCATTGTGCTGGATTATCAGCACCTTTGGCTACCAAACCGACTGGTGCTTTTGTTAGCGGTCATGGGTGTTCTGGTGGGCCCGATGCTTACACCCGACATCGCCTGGACAGACAGGGCCACAGGAATGTTGGCAGGCTTTTTGAGCTTGGAAGTTATTAGGCAGGCGTACAAATTCTTTAGGAAACATGATGGCATGGGTGCTGGCGATCCTAAACTCTTTGGTGCTTTGGGAATCTGGTTGGGTTGGCAGGCACTGCCGATGACGTTGCTGATTGCGAGCGCCATCGGACTAGCTGTGGTTTCCAGCCTGCATGTAATCGCCAAGCATCAGCGCAATGCACTTCCATTTGGAAGCTTTCTAGGCGTTGCCGCATTCGCCATCGTCCTGCTGGCCTTTTGAGGGCTCGCTGAGGTCAGGTTTTTGCGTGTCTGGGTGAGGAATACAGGCTGTCTGGTGCGGCCAAGAAGACTCGAACTTCCACGGGCTTTCGCCCACAACGACCTCAACGTTGCGCGTCTACCAATTCCGCCATGGCCGCACGCGCCTCGACAGGTAGGAGGGGGCCACTAGCAAAGCCCGTTGGCCGGCGCAACAGGCTTTATCGGTTTAGAAAGGGTGAAGGCAACGTCGCAAATCGGCACAGGATGAAACTTGACCGGCGATTGGCCTTATTTCCGGGCAATGGCACGGCCAATTACCTTCATTAACGCGTGCCTATATTGGCAAATGGATCGTTTATTATGGGCATGGTTTGCACCGCAGTCCTTTTGGCTGCCGCAGCAGCTGCTGTGGTCGCGGAAAGCACGGCAAAACAGGATCGCCAAATCAGTGTGCGTGAAGCCAAGCCGATGGTTGAGTTTTACTGAAAGGCCAAATGGCCGACGCGATATCGGCGCATCGTTTCGATGTGGGACTATTTCCGGCGCAGTTTGAACACCGCATGTTGCGCCAGCAGGTTGGCGAAGCGGTCGGCGCGCGGCTTGTTTCCAGACAGAAACCACTGGCCTTCAATCTCGATATTCCGTTCGTGTAACAAGCTTCGGAAATCGTCGATGGTCACATGGTGGATATTGGGTGTGTCGTACCAGAGATGTGGAAGCTGCTTGGTCACCGGCATACGTCCGCCAAACATATGCGCAAACCGGATGCGCCACTGCGCAAAGTTGGGGAAGGAGACAAATGCCTCACGCCCGATCCGGACCAGATGGTCAAGAACCAGATCCGGTCTTTTGGTCGTCTGCAATGTCTGGCTGAGAATGGCATAATCAAAGCTGCCGTCTGGATATTCCGCCAAATCGGTATCGGCATCGCCTTGAATGACCGATAGGCCCCGGGATACTGCGGTCGCAACATCGTGCGCATTCAGCTCAAGACCGCGGGCATCGACATTTTTGGTATCACGTAACGCCGCCATCAACTGCCCGTCACCGCAGCCAACATCAAGCACACGGGCCCCCGCGCGGACTTCGCGGGCAATGATGGCAAGGTCCGGACGAAGGGCGCTCATGACTGCTCTCCTGCGCGCAAGAAACCGTCCACGATGCGGTTCATCTCCGGCGCTTCCAGCAAGAAGGCATCATGGCCAAAGGGGCTTGATAGCTCAACGAAACTGACCGCAGCGCCCGCAGCGTTCAATGCGTGAACAATGCGGCGCGATTCTGCGGTCGGGTACAACCAGTCACTGTCAAAACTGATCAGGCAAAAGCGTGTCTTTGTGCCTGCAAATGCCTTTGCCAAAACGCCGTCATGCGGTTCGGCGAGGTCAAAATAGTCCATCGCGCGTGTGATGTAGAGATAGCTGTTGGCGTCAAAGCGATCGACAAAGCTAAGACCTTGATAACGCAAATAGCTTTCAACCTGAAAATCGGCGTCAAATCCGAAGCTTTTGGCATCGCGGTTTTGCAGGCGGCGGCCAAATTTCTCGGTAAGGCCTGCCTCCGATAGATAAGTGATGTGGGCGGCCATACGGGCGACGGCGAGGCCCGATGATGGCGCCTCGTCGCCATAATAAGCGCCATTGTTCCAACGTGGGTCCGCCATAATGGCCTGACGCCCGACCTCGTGAAAGGCGATATTCTGTGCGGAATGGCGGGCGGTAGACGCAATCACGACCGCCGACTTCACGCGCTCGGGATATAAGGCGGCCCAGCTTAACGCCTGCATGCCGCCCATCGATCCGCCAACGACCGCCTCAAGCGTTTCAATACCCAGATGGTCAAGCAACAACGCCTGCGCGCGCACCATGTCGGGGATTGTGATGACGGGAAAGGCCATGGCGTAGGCTGCGCCCGTTGTGGGATCGATGCTGGCGGGTCCCGAAGAGCCCATGCAGCTGCCCATGACGTTGATGCTGATGATACAATGCCGTGCGGGGTCGATGGGCTTGCCTGCCCCAACCATACGCGTCCACCAACCGTCCTTGCCGGTCATAGGATGCGTGGACGCCACATATTGGTCGCCGGTCAGCGCGTGGCAGATGAGAATGGCGTTCGATTTATCGGCGTTTAATGCGCCATAGGTTTCATATGCGATATCGACAGGCGCAAATTCCGCGCCGCTGTCCAGTCGCACTGGCCCCAGCAGGCGTGCCTTCTTATCCAGACCGAAACGCGTATCTTCTTGCATAAGCAACGCCATATCAGCGTGGCCGTGCGAAACAATAGAAACTCTTTCATGTGCGTTGGCCAAATAAGGCGAGCGTTGCGCTTCGCTGCTTGCGCCGCTATGGCCGCTGGCATGAGCACACCTACCGCCAAACCATGGATCGAAGCCATCAGCGCCTATACCCCCGGCAAAGCAAAGTCGGATGATGGACGGGTGTTGATAAAATTATCCGCGAACGAAAATCCGCTTGGCTGCAGCCCACACGCGGCCGCGGCGCTTGTCGATAAAGGCGCGTCACTTGCGCGGTACCCTGACCCCGCCAGCACGGCGCTGCGCGAGGCTTTGGGCGCAGCCTATGAAGTCGACAGCGACCTGATCGTTTGCGGTACGGGTTCCGACGAACTGCTGAACCTGATCGCCATGGGCTATGCCGGCGCTGGCGATGATATCATTTATGTCCGCTACGGCTTTTCGGTGTACGACATCGCCGCGCGGAAGACCGCTGCCAATGTGATTGTCGCCCCTGATAAGGATTATGGCACGGACGTGGATGCGTTGTTGGCGTTGGTGACGGATAAGACACGCGTTGTTTTCGTCGCAAATCCCAATAACCCGACCGGCACCTATTGCAGCGACGCAGAAATCGCACGGCTTCATGCTGGCCTGCCGGGCAACTGCGTCCTTGTTTTGGACCAAGCCTATGGCGAGTATCTTGAGGATGACGGCCCTGCCGCGCTCGAGCTTGCGCGCCAGCATGACAATGTCCTGATTACGCGCACATTTTCCAAAATCTATGGCCTTGCCGCCGAACGCATTGGCTGGTGCTATGGTCAGCCGGGCCTGATCGCGACGCTCAACCGCGTGCGTGCGCCGTTCAATGTCACCGCTGCAGGGCAAGCCGCAGCGATTGCCGCGCTTGGCGATACAGATTTCGTGACGCGCAGCCGCCAGCATAATGCCGAATGGCGCGACTGGATGGCAGCGGAATGTGCGGCATTGTCGAACCATGGCGTGAAAGTCATCCCGTCGTGGGCGAACTTCCTGATGATATTGTTTGAAGGCAATTGCAGCGCGGAAGCGGCCTATAATGGCCTGATGGCCGAAGGCTATATCGTGCGCTGGTTACCGGGTCAGGGCCTTGGCAGCGGGCTGCGGATTACGATTGGTACCGAGGATGAAAATCGCGGTGTCATGGCGGCGTTGCGCAAGATATTGGAAGCAAACGCCTGATGCTGCCATTTGCGCGTTTAACGGTGATCGGGCTTGGGCTCATCGGCTCGTCCGTCGCGCGCGCCGTAAAGGCGCAGATGCCATCGGTGCGGATTACCGGCCATGATGCCGATCCGCTTGTCCGTGCGCGCGCTGTCCAATTGGGCATATGCGACGATGTCACCGATACCGCGGGCGCGTCGGTCATGGACGCTGACCTTGTCATTTTGTGCGTGCCGGTAGGCGCGATGGGGGCAGTGGCGGCGGACTTCGCCTCCGACCTGCCTGCGGATGCGATCGTCAGTGACGTTGGTTCATGTAAGCAAAGCGTGGCGGACGCGCTTGCTGCCGTTCTGCCCAACGCGATGATCATTCCCGCCCACCCTGTTGCCGGTACGGAAAAAAGCGGCCCCGATGCGGGTTTTGCGACCCTGTTCAAAGGCCGCTGGTGCATATTGACGCCGCCTGAAAATGCGCCAGAGGCAGCTGTCGAGCGCTTGCGCAGTTTTTGGCAGCGCCTTGGCGCGGATGTCGAAATCATGGATGCGCGCCACCATGATATGGTGTTGGCAGTCACCAGCCATCTGCCGCATCTTATCGCTTATACGATTGTCGGAACCGCCGATGATCTTGAAGGCGTAACGCAAAGCGAAGTTATCAAATATTCCGCCGGTGGTTTCCGCGATTTCACCCGCATCGCCGCGTCCGATCCCGTGATGTGGCGCGACGTATTCCTGTCGAACAAGGACGCTGTGCTTGAGATGCTGCAGCGTTTTTCGGAAGATTTAAGCGTCCTGCAACGCGCCATCCGGTACGACAAAGGCGAAGAGTTGGAGGCGTTGTTCAGCCGCACGCGTGACATCCGGCGGTCGATTGTCGAACAGGGCCAAGATGACGACGCGCCCGACTTTGGGCGCAAGCATTAATTCAGCGCGTTAATCGCCGCATGCACCCGCGCTTCAATGTCTTCGCGGGGCAGGCCCGTGGGAAGTTCTTCGCCGACCCTGTACGTAATCGTCCCCGATTTCCAGATACCGGTCTTGCGCGGGCTTAAGGTGCCGCTGTTGACCGCGATTGGCACGACGGGCAGGTTTATGAGCTTATACAATCCGGCAAATCCCGATTGCAGCGGCGGTTGGCTGCCCGGCGCGACGCGCGTGCCTTCCGGGAAAATCACAATGGGTCGTCCGTCTGCGATCATCTTTTTGGCCAAAACGAGCATGGCGCGCAATGCGGACGCGCCGCCGTTGCGGTCAACGGGTATCATGCCATAAGCGCGCGCGGCGGGCCCCCAAAAGGGTATGTCGAACAGTTCTTTTTTGGTGACCACGGCTGGCTTGTTAAACATACGGGGCATGTCGATCGTCTCAAACATGCTTTCATGCTTGATCGCATAGAGCACGGGCTTGTGCGGCAAGTGGCCCTCAATTTTAATCGTGATGCCCAAAATGCGGCGGTAGCAGGCATATTGCCAGCGCGACCAACCGCGAACGGCCCACTGCATCAGCGGAATCGAAAACCATTGCGCGAAAAACGCCGTGGCCACGAAAAACACCGACCCCGTGTAGAAAATGGCAATGTATAGAGCAGATCGGATCAACGCGATCATCGGTTACATGCCCAGCAGAGACGCGACAGCCCGCAACCAATATTTATTATATTCTTTGAACAGGGCGCCCAGCGACGGGTGGGTCGATACGGCATCATTGGTGACAGCCACATTGGCGGACAATTCCCGGTCGAGTTCAAAGCGTGCGCGTCGCATATGCAAATCATGCGTAATAAGCCGCAAACTGGTCACTTTGTTCCGTTTTGCCCATGCCGCCGTTTCCAATGCGTTCGATCGGGTGTCGACCGACTGGAAACCCAGGTCGATGCAGCATTTGAAATATTTTGACGAACCGGGATATTGCGCGGCAAGCTCCCGCGGTTTGACATCGCGGTCGACCCCGGAAATCAGCATTTTTTGCGACTGCCCCGATGCCAATATCTCAAGCCCACGGTCAATCCGGTTCGGACCGCCGGTTAGGACAACGACGGCGTCGGTTGGCGTGATTGCGGCGGGTTGCGGCAAAAGCAACGCAAACCAGGCGAAGCCAAGCATCCAGACAAGCAACACAAAAGCAATGGATCGTCTAATCATAACATTCTCTTCAACGCCGAAATCACCGTCATACGCGCCATAAGCATGGCAAGCGCCATTACGGCAAGCGGAATGAGCGCAAGGATCGCCCAGCCATAATAGGGAAAGTGCGCGCCAGACAAAAGTCCGGGCTCAACCGCCGCGAACCGGCCACCCACGGTAATGATAACAACCGCTGCAACAATGAAGCCCACGATGCCGCCGAGCAACGCATCCAAGGCAACGCGGCGCTGGAACAGGCGCGCGGCCTGAATATCGGTGCCGCCCATCATGTGCATAATCTCTATCGTTTCACGATGGGTATTCAGCGTGCTTCGAACCGCCAAAATCACAACAGCCGACGTGGCGACCAGCAGCAAAAGGAACACGGCCGCCGCCAGCCATAGCAATGCGCGCATGAGATCGAAAAACGGCGCCATCCAACTGCTGTGCGAATCCACCCGGATGTTTGGCGCAACCGAACGCAGCGTTGACTGTAAGTTGGCGAGCGTTTCGGCAGTGGGTTCAGAGGCGAAGCGCACATCGACCAATGCCGGGACGGGTACATCGGCGTCAATAACGCCCGTGCCCAGCCATGGTTCGAGCAAAGCCCGCACTTGTGCATCCGGCACAGGCTTCACCTCTGCAATGCTGTCCAACTTGCGCAGCGCGCGGGTGACCGCGGCGCGTTGCGCTGCGCGTTGTGCAGGGTCTGACTCGATGATTTGGACAGTCACTTGCCGTGCGAGATCCTGACCACCTTGGCGCGCAGCCTCAGCCAGCGTCAGCCCGCCTGCCGCCACCAGCAATGTCAGAAACAACATGATGGCAATCACCCATGGCATCGGCCCCGATAAACGGCCTTCGGGGATGAGCTTGCGGTCATGCGCAGGAAGGGCGAAATCCAGCAGCATCAGTTGTCCAAAACCAATGGCCGTGGCGGGTGACGCAAGGATCCTGTGGGATCAGACAGGCGGCCTTTGTCCAGCCGCATCATTTGCGCGCCTTCAATCTCTTGCAGCAAATGGATGTCGTGCGTTGCGACCACGACAGTGGTTCCCAGCTTGTTCAGCGCAGCAAACAGCTGAAGCAACCGGCGGGCCATTTCCGGATCGACATTTCCCGTCGGCTCGTCCGCCACAAGCATTTCGGGGCGGCCAATAACCGCGCGGGCAATCGCGACCCGTTGCTGTTCACCGCCCGAAAGCGTCGCTGGCCGTGCTTCTGCCCGTTCGGTAAGGCCAATCCACGCCAACATTTCGGCGACTGTGCCGCGTAAATCCTTTTCCTGAACGCCGGCAATGCGCAGCGGCAGGGCGATGTTGTCGAAGGTCGACAAATGTGGAACCAAGCGGAAGTCTTGGAAAACGACACCAATCCGGCGTCGAAGCCCCGGCAAGCGGTCGCGCGGCAAGGTACTGGCGTCATGCCCGCGCCCGACGCGCCGGTCAGGAAATGGAAGCTTCCGGGGTACAAAGTAAAGCTGAGGTCGGTGAGTGTTTCCACCCCCGCTCCGTATCTTAGCCCGACATTGTCGAATTCTACCACGCTTTGCATCAATGCGATAAATGGCACAAACGGCATGACGGGGCAAAGGCTATTCATACGACCAGCAGCCGATGAACCTCCTCCGTCCACAGCATTTTATGAAAGCAGGGTTGCAAGTCATCGGCTGCTGCTGTTTATGCGCAGAGATGCTGCTCGTTTGTCCATCCTGCCGCACACGTTATGCTGTCCCTGACAATGCCGTTGGGGTTGACGGCCGCCAAGTGCGCTGTGCCAACTGCAAACATAGCTGGTTTCAGGCGGCGGTTGCACCACAGGTAGCGCCGGCACCCGTCGCTGTTGCACCCGTGGACACGCAGAGCGTGCCACCCGCCACATCTGTTGAGGCAACGCCGCCAGCGCAGGCGGTGCCACCGGCTACACCCGTGGGCGAACCCGCGCCTGCACCCGTTCCGCAACCTGCGCCAACGCCATTCGTTTCGCCAAGTGCGGTGGGCACAGAACGCAAAAATGATGCCATTGCGACGGAACCTGCATTTCCAACTTTTGCGGACATGCGCGCTGGATCCGCTGAAGCCCCTACGGCTTATGCGGAACCCTCTGTGCCGCGCGGCGGATTATTGGACGATGCGCCTGCGCAGAGCCATTTTGCCCATGAGCCACCGTTCAAGGCCCGCCGAAATCCGGCCAAAATATGGACGATGGCGGCGGTCGCCATTGCCATTTTGGTGGTGGCCATTGGCGGCGCGATATCCTATTTCGGAATGCCCGAAATCGGCCTTTCAAACGCGGCCGCAGAACCCGATCTGACCATCGTTTTGAAAGACAATCTCGAACTCAACGAACGCGAAGATGGCACGCCTTATTTCATCGCGAGCGGCAGTATCGTTAATCCGACAGCCGTGGAGCAAAATGTGCCTGAAATGCTGGTCACGCTGAAGGATGCGAGCGGCCGGTCCGTCTATAGCTGGAAAATGAAGGCAAAGACACGCGCCCTTGGCCCCGGAGAAAAGGTCGATTTTAGCGAGGCACGGCTCGACGTTCCGCTGGCTGCCAAAGAAATCAGCGTCGGCTGGGTGCTGTCCGGCGAATAACGACACGCTATTTCGCACGTGCATTTCATGCGGTCCGCGTATTTGGCACAAGGTCACTTGAACTCACAGACGCACTTGGCTATGCGCTCCCCACGGCCAACAGGCCAGCGCCGCCTTAGCTCAGTTGGTAGAGCATCGCATTCGTAATGTGTTGGCGGAACCTCAATTTTTCCCAGAAATGCATCACTTACAGTGATTTAGACACGCTTGCTGTTGTATAGTTTTTACTATACAACAATTTCATGACCAAAGGCATTGTAAAAAATAGTCAAAGTCGTGCTGACCCGACAATGCGTGACCGCACGCAGCCCATTCCAAGTTCGCTGTTCAAGGTTGGCGGCTTTGGGACGCTCACAATCTACAAAATGGCAGCGTCTCCATTCTGGTATGCGCGGTACTACGAAGACGGAAAAATCGTTCGTCGTAGTTTGAAGGTTGCTGACAAAAAGGAAGCGATCAAAGCTGCAAAGAAGGTCTTTGTTGATCTCAAGCATCGCAAGATGAACAATCTGCCGTTCACCAAAACGAGTGGCTTTGAAGTTTGCGCTCGTGGTCTTGCCAAAGAGAATGATGCACGGTTCAAGCGTGGCGAATTATCAAAGCAGAAAATTAGCTATGACGCAGGGCGTCTGGAAGCTGACTTGCTACCGCACTTTGGAAAGTATGAGATTGCGGACATAGATTACAGCGTCATCAGCGATTACATCAACAAGCTGAGTACTAAAGATCGTCCGCTTACGATCAATACGCTGAAGATACATCTGTCGCATATCAAGACGATATTAAAGTACGCTCAGCGAGTTGGCGTGATTACGGGGCTTCCAGCGTTCCCGCGTCTCAAAACGACTGACACAGCCCGTCCTTGGTTCAACAGCAAAGAGTATAGTACGCTTCATTCCGTCTGTAGGTCACGCATTGGCACGAAAATACGGGTGGATACAAAGGCTGGAAAGTTCCTTCGCAATGTCGAGATTACGCAAGATGTGTATGATCTGATCATCTTCATGACGAACTCGTTCATTCGTCCCACCGACATTAAGGTACTTCAGCATAAACATGTTGCGATTATTCGCGGCAAGGACACTTATCTGCGACTGACTCATCCACCGACAAAGGGTCATGGAAGCCCAGTCGTGACGCTCAAAAAGGCTGTCGAGGTTTATGACGGATTGCTGGAGCGTCAAAAGGCAGAAGGCTTTGGGAAGCCAGATGACTATCTGTTTTGTCCACAGCAGTTGAACCGTGATTATGCATTGCGGGATATCACACGGCAATTTGATCAAGTGCTGAAGGTTGCTGGGTTAAAAACGGGCTCAAATGGCGATGCAAGGACGCTCTACAGCTTGAGGCACACATGTATCATGTTCCGCATGATACATGGAGAAGGCATTGATCTGCTTACTATTGCCCGCAGCGCAAGAACGTCTGTCGAGATGATTGATAGGTTCTATGCCAAGCATCTCACTGCCGAGATGAACATCGCTCAGTTGCAGAGTGGCGCTATAGACTGACGGTGAAAGTCGTTAAAAAAAGGCTGGGAAATCGGACGCATTCCCGCTAATGGACACGCCATTGCCGCCTTAGCTCAGTTGGTAGAGCATCGCATTCGTAATGCGGGGGTCGTAGGTTCGAATCCTATAGGCGGCACCATTTTTCCCATATAAATCAACAAATTTTGGGTGCCGCGAGTGGAAACTTTCGTTATTTTTGTTGTATAGTGTTGCGGCTAATTTTGTGATGTGAGTATACAAAAAGCCCCGCACAAATGGCGGGGCTTGAACTCTTGTAGACTTTGTTGTCGGGTAACCCGACAGTGATGATCATGCAGCGATCATAAGGGCATCATCGGCCTGGATGGTTGGCAGAATTATCTTACCCGCGCTGCGAAGATCGTTTGCTAACCGCAGTGTCGCTCCCATGATCTTCCGTGCATCATATTTGCAACTAGTAACGATATTACAAAGATACTGTTCGCTTGGAGCAAGTACCTTCTGATCTATTAGGATTGATTGCATAGCGGGAACCCAACGCCCTGCTGCAGCAAACGGCATGGAGATCAAATGCGCACGGCTTTTGATGCTGTTCTCGATCTTGCTGATGCTATTTGTCGTCATGATAAACACCGCCGTTTCGCAGTTCATGACTGACTTGATGGATGGCATAAAGTAGGGGTTGAGAAGGTCGAATTCATCGAAAATGAAATACCGAAAACGGTTAATGGGTGTTAACTGCGTTTGATATGCAATTTTCCCGATTAGCGCTTTTGCATCGGTAGCGACGGTAATCTTGTAAAAGTTGTAATCGACCTCATCGGCATTTGCTTTCCCAAAGCTATCAATCGCAGCAGGCAAAATACGGGCTAGTGCAGATTTTCCAGTTCCATTTGGACCGTAAAGAATGATGCCGTTTACGCCAGAAAATGGGAAGGGTATTTCTCCCGATACGATTTGCGATACGAGTTCTTTTGCGTTGTCACTGCCATAAACGATATCAGTAATGTTTTGGGGTGAATAGGCGTTGCTATAATCGGACATATCAGTTTCCTTTCAATAAAAAGGGGAGACAAAATGCCTCCCCCGTTTGTGCTTCATAAATTACGCTGCAGCAGCAAAATCAGTGTCGTTCACCGCAGCATTGATGAGAGCGTCAAGTTCGTCGGCCTCCGAAGCTGGCTGCTCTTCTTCTTTCTGCTTTGACCATTCTTTATGTTCGGCGTTGTAGATTGCAGTGAGCACAGCCTTTGCAACACCTTCCGTTTGCACCACCGAGTTGATGATCAAAGTGCCGTTGACATCTTGCGTTGCTACAAGAACGACTTGCTTACCGATTGCGCCACAGTCGAGCTTCGAAGAGATTGCGTCTGCGTCGATTACAGCAAGATTAACATTTGCAATATGCTTCGAAGCAACGTCAGCCTTGTCTACTTTCGGAGTGCCACCGTTTGCCTGCTGACGACGAACTTCCTCGACCCCGCCAGCATCCCGCAAGAACTGAGGCAAATCTTGCACTTCGACCTTTTGAGCAAGCGCAACACGCAGCGCCGAACTGTATGAGCTTGCACGACGACGATCTGCGCCAAACACCACTTTAATGATATTTGTCATCGTGTGCGAATTTGTGTCGATGCCAAGATTGCGTTCATTGTTGTGACGCTCAATCGCAGCTTTGAGCTTTTCGTTCTGAACCTTGTCAGAAGCCATCAACGAGTAGAGGTGATAGCAACGCTGCAAAATGACATAAAGCTGCTCGTTTGCGGTGCGATGTACTCCGTTGAGCCAGATTTCTTGATCTGCGACAAGGCTTACAATTGTATTGTATGCGTCATTGATGACAGGAGCGACCCACTCAACTTCGCCAGCGTCAACCGAGATAGTTGCGTTAGCTGGAACGGTGATACTGGATGATGAAGTGATGTCAGCGGCGTTGAAGTTTACGGTAGTTTCAAGTGTAGTAGTCATGATTAAGGTCTTTCATATTTTCGGCTAGCACCATGCTGCCGATAACCTCTCTCTAGCTTTCGATGGGGGGGGCGGTCTAAGGCGACTCTGGAATTAGTTCTTTTCCAGAAGTGCTTATTGGGGAGTGAGTTATGTACGAGAAGATGCTCTATGGGCGCAGAGTTCTGTATTTTCGTTATGCGCCGCCAGTGACGGACCTCGATGACACTAGTGCCCGCGACACCCAGCCACCCTATCAAGATGCACCAGGATATATGTGGAGCGTCTATTATTACTGGTGGGCATTTCTGCGTCTGAGCGAACGATACAAGCAATGCTGTGACAACGCTGGAGAAGGAGAGCTTGCAGACCTCTACACGTACTTCGGCGATGTACGCGGCGATGACTTTATGCGCTGGTGGACAAAAGGCGGTCATAATCGTGAGAGCAAGCTACGGATACACACAGGACGCCGTCTTTTTTCACAAGGCGCCCGTTATCCGATTAGGGAAATCAATGACCCTATGCTCGACAAGGAGCTTGGGACGGATCGTATTGTTCTGAGTATTCCCGTCGGTACGGACCTAAAGAAAATGACGGCTGAGTTTCAGCAACTAATGCGTCCGATTGTGCAAGATCGCATTCGGGAATTTGGCGAAAAGAAAAACGTGGCTCTGTTTGAGGTAACAAGCAAAAATCCCTCGCTGAAGTCACTCCACAAAAGTTTGACAGCTTGGGAAGCCAAGCAAAAACACCCTGATCTCAAGCCATATGACCTGGCAAAGAAGATCGGCATCACTGAGACAATTACTGGCGATAAAGATGATTTGACCCATAAAATGGCGGTATCGGTTGAACTTAAAAGACGACTCGATAAAGCCAAGTTGCTTATCCGCAATGTTGAGCGGGGCAGATTTCCTGATTTCACCGACTACGAAACGACAGGCAAGCTGGCTGAGCTTCCCCGTGCTTTGAGAGAAAAAGTCACTAAACCGAAGACGTTAGTCTTTGACGCAGAGGATGCCGAAGAGCCGACGCTGATCTAGGTCTGTGTCGGGTTACACGACCACGCTAACCCAGCTCAAACTCCACGCTTTCAGCATCAACCAACGAACGGCATTTGATACTCATTGATGTAAGCTGCTGTGCCAATGGCTGATAGCGTGGGAGCACTTCCAATTGTTCAGCTGCATTCTGCAATCTACTCGCACATATTGCGACTGCGCCCAGACTTGGCTCTGACTGCGATGATCGCAATTTACGCATATAGCTCTCCGAACAACCAAGCCAATGCTCAGAAAATTCGCTCTCGCCAGAAACAATCTGCTTTGATTTAAGATACCCAAAAACTTCCAAAATCGTGTCTTTTTTCATAGTTTTCCTCACTCCGTGATAAATACACTGTCAAAGGTAGAGTGAGAGTTTCTCAATCTATTTATCAAAAGTGAGGTTAAGGCTGGCGCGCCGATTGTTATGCGCTGCAAATCCGTTCTTGGCATGGCTCTAGGGCATTGTGACGGTAAGCAATTCGTGGAACTCACTACACGGCTTCATTGCACTACCCATCGCTTTGCGCTGGATGCCTGAAACGACGACCCTTTGTGTCTGTAGCGTTTGCAATGTCGGAATGGTTGGAAGTCTTGGAAAATAAATTAGACCCCCATAGGCTCAAAGTGAGTGGGAAAAACACTTCACCCCACAAGATCAATGCCATCAGCCGCGATATGAGCTGGCATGATCTGCGTAAGACGGCGCGTAATAGGAGATCGCAAAACCTGCCTCTCTCGTGATTGTATCACGAGTTGCGTCCATATCGTGAAAGCATACCTCAGTAAATGTAAGCATTTATTACTGCCCTACGGGGCAGTGGTTTGGCTCCCTAGTAAATGCCTTACCCCAAGCATGATGCCTCAAAAACAATTCCAAAGAATTCTAACCCTAAGAATTTCGCTTCTGCGTAATGCGAGCAGAGCAAAGCGATGCGAACATAGCAGAAAGCGAATGTGGAACAGCGAAGCTGGAACGCATAATGATACCGATGAATGACGATCTACGCCCATATTTCCTGTCATTAAGAAATATGTCATTCCTAATGAAAATCGCTGAGGTCATTGGAAACCAACAAAATCAGTTTGGAGATTTCTGGTAGGATCAAATGTCTGATTAATTTATATTTCTCTCAGTAGAAAAGTTAATGAGAGATAGTTAAAATGGCAAAAGCGAAGGTTCTTGACCGGCCCCCATTGAGTGGTCCGTGTTAATTGTTAGTGCATGATTGCCTCCTTGGCCAGTGCTGGTCGCAGGTGGAGCGAAGCGGAACCGGAGGACGGCACTGGCCAAGGAACGGCTTCTGGTGC